>BNJV01002825.1_pt1 | contig 62192 bp, 75 predicted proteins | sample 8540591 | NCBI WGS metagenome assembly BNJV01 (sample SAMD00202457, study PRJDB9452) | human saliva metagenome | host: Homo sapiens | reverse complement strand
TGTAGAATATGTTCCAGAAATTGGAGAACAGCCAGATTATGAAAGAGCATTGAAAAGTAATAAAAAGAATTAACTGTATAGGTGTGTAAAAATAGGATGATAAAACTACATCCTATTTTTAAATTCTTCACTAAAATAAAATACTTAACTGAGAATATATTTTCTCCCCAGCTTATAGTGTCTTCAGTCCATTTCTTTGTTGCTTCCTTTAAACTTAGATATACTGATTTTCATTTAGGGACGATTTGAAGCTCAAATTCAGCATTTCTATCTCTAGGAATATCTAAGTCAGATTGCCGTACTCACTTCTAACAGTTTTTCTTGGAATGTCCATTTCTAGCATTAGAAGTAGTCTTATCTTTCATAGAATGTTTAGCATACCCCAGTTCATGCTCAATTTCAGCTTCAAGCATAGTTTGAATAGTACCCGAAAGCAAATCCTTTTAAGCATATCCTTAATATCATTAGTATCTTTAATATTGTAATCCTCAATCAGTGTTTTAAAAATTTCGTTAACAATTTCTTTTTTAAATATAATAAAAACCTCCAAATATTATATGTTATTAATTATATATTATTTAGAGGTTGGTGTGTAAAAATAGGATGATAAAACTACATCCTATTTTTAAATTCTTCCTTCAAAATAAATACTTAACTGAGAATATATTTCTCCCCAGCCTGGTATTCTTCCAGTCCATTTCTTTGTTGCTTCCTTTAAACTTAGATATACTGATTTCATTTAGGGACGATTTGAAGCTCAAATTCAGCATTTCTATCTCTAGGAATATCTAAGTCAAGATTGCCGTACTCACTTCTAACAGTTTTCTTGGAATGTCCATTTCTAGCATTAGAAGTAGTCTTATCTTTCATAGAATGTTTAGCATACCCCAGTTCATGCTCAATTTCAGCTTCAAGCATAGTTTGAATAGTACCCGAAAGCAAATCCTTAAGCATATCCTTAATATCATTAGTATCTTTAATATTGTAATCCTCAATCAGTGTTTTAAAAATTTCGTTGTCAATTTTCTTTTTAGCCATAACAAAAAAACCTCCAAATATTATATAGTTATTTTACCATATATTATTTAGAGGTTTACACAAAAAAATTTTTACACACTCTAGTTACTTTTTTTAAATCAGTTTTACTGTATCTGAAAAATTAAGAACTTTAGTTAAATTTTTGTATTGTCAAAATGATATTTTTTTTAGTATTTTTCATTCCATTTAAATGATTTTTTTGTACTAATTCATTTTCTTTTCCAAATTTATTTGCAAAATTTTCATAAAATTCTATTCCAACTTCATAAAAATTTTTGTTGCATTCCAATTTTTAGTCCCGTTAGTACATTTTTCAACTTTTTGTTCCATAATTTTTTTCCATTTCCAATAATCCAGATTTCATAATTTCTTTAAACATTTCAGGTCATCATGAATGCTGAGACTCCCAATAACTTAATTTTTCCTTATCATAAACAAAAAAATTGGCAGAAAAATCTACATAAAAACGTGAAAAATCGCAATATCTTTTCTTTTTTTGTCAAAAATCCATCAATGTATTCGTCTTTTTTTCATAATAATATTTCGCTGTATCTTCACTAATAATTTTCACATTGCTAGAATGCGTCTGAAATGCCATTACTTCCTGTTTATCCATTAAATTAAGTTCTTTTCCAGCAATTTTTTTCTATAAACCGCTGTGAGACTGTATTTTTTTAAACTCTTCAATATAAAAAGTAATTCTCTTTTTCTATAAACATTTCTGCTCCTTTTTTTCCCATTTTTTTATCTTTTTTTACAAAAAAATATCATTATAATATACCCTGAAATTATAGAAAAAAATCCAAAGCATAATACCAAACAAAAGATTTTTTTCCCCATCATTTTTTTAATAGTCTGTATATTTAATGAAGTTCCAATCATATAAAGTGCAAGGGATAATAGCATTTTTCCCTATTTGAGTAAGTAAACTGTAAATTGCTGGTAAATTTATTATTGTTGCAACAATTGAAGCTAAAAATGAAAAAAATAATATAAAAAAATTGGAAATTTAATCTTCTTATTTTTCAGATTTATTTAAAATGCTAAGAATGATAACTATTGGAATAATCCAAAGAGTTCTGGTAAGTTTCATAATTGTAGCTATTCTCAAAGCTTCTGTGCTGTGAAAAGCTGCAGCTGATACTACCGAACTTGTATCATGAATGCTTAGTGCAGTCCATATTCCAGTTTGTTCAGCATTTAACTTAAAATAATTTATAAAAAATGCAAAAAGAAATAATGCAACTGTATTTAAAAATAAATACTATCCCCGTAGACAAGGCAATATCTTCATCAGAAGCTTCAATTACTGGAGAGGTTGCCGCAATAGCACTTCCACCACAAATTGCAGTCCCAAACACAATTAATTGTGATAACTTCTTTTCCATTTTAAAAATTTTTGCAAAAAATAACCCGATACTTATAACTACAATCAAACTAATTGCCGTCTGAAAAATCCCTTTACTTCCAACAGCAACAACCTTACTTATGCTAAGTCCAAATCCAAAAAATACGACAGCTGAATTTAGTGTAAGTTTTTTTCTATTTTCCCTAAATTTTTTTTGGAACTAGAATTAAACTGAAACTCGCCATAATAATTCCCATAAGAAGAGATATTCCCGAAGCAAAAGCGTGAACACTTTTAATTAATGGAAGTATTAACGCAATTACACATCCCACATAAAATATTATTTTTTTATTCATTTTATCACTCCTAACTTTCAAAATATTTTTTTATTATTTTTTTTCCTATGTGAACTACTCCCGCTTTTTAGAAGCGAGAGCTTCTTGGGAAGTACCTGCTTTTGCTAGCCAAATATATTTACAAGCTCTTCGGACAGTCCCTGTCCTGATGTACGAGTATTATACCATATAATAATTATTATTTCAATTTATGTTCTGCAATTCATCTCCCTCTTGTAGAGGGAGACTTCTTTTAGATATTGTTAAAGTAAAATATGTTGTAATTTTTCATACTTTTACTTAAACCTTTATTTATAAGCAACTTTCACTTCTTTCCCATGAAATGTAATCCCCAATCTTCAAGATATTTTTTTATCCCTCTTGCCTTTAGTTTTAGTATCATATTTCTTTTCATCAATCTGTTTCAAAACTTTTCTGTGCTATCTTTTCCATTTCATTTTTTTGTCTTTGATATTTTTAAATTCCATAAGATAAGCTTTTTCATTGCTTTTTTTATTGGAATCATCACAAGATCGTATCTTCCATATCCACTTTCATCATTTGAAATAATCTCATATTTCCCCATTAAAAATCCTACAAGCCCTATCATAAACACCTGATAAATCTTTTCCATTTCCTTTATCTAAATCAAAATGACTCAGCATATTTATCATTATTTCTCCCAATGTTTTTCTCAAATTTCTTAATATCTCCATTTTCAAGTGCTTTTTATCAAAACGTCAGTTTTTTCACTTCTGTTCCAAAAAATCTGTTCAAGAACATATTACCAAAATATTTCCGTATTTCTTTATTTGGAATTCTCAAGTTATAAATATCTGTATATTCTGAAGTTATATCTATTTCTTTTTGTTTTTCATCTTTTGTTAAGTACCCACTATATAAAAAGCACTTGCCATATTTCATCATCGTTATTTAAAAGACTTTTTTTATTGTTGTTCCATCTGAAATATTTTTTTCAATACTTTCTCCATCAGTAAATCGTTTTTAAATCATCATAAACACTTTCTCCCAGCATGATCAAGCATATTTCTCTAAAAGCGTATTCCCTGAAACATTTGCCCAATATGCCTTAATTTCTTTTTCTCTCACATAATTTACAATAGACCAAGGATTGTATACTTTACTTTCTCCAAAAAAATATCCGTTATACCATTCTCTAACTTCTTCAATTTTGTATTTCATGTCAAAAATACTCAAGCATTTCAATTACTTCACTCTCAAGGAGTCCAAAAATATTCTGAATAATCCTTGCTTAAAATCGTATTTACATAAAGATTATTTAAACCAGAGAATATCCCTTCTTTTTATGATTCTAGTTATTCCTGTTAAAACACCATATTTCAAAAGAATTATTAGTTTTTTTAATGCTGAGCTGTAAAATGTTTGAAAAAAAGTTTATCGCTTCATTGTAATATCCTTTATCAAAAGCATTTATTATTGGAGCATCGTATTCATCTATTAAAATTATGACTTTTTCTCCATAATATTTATTTAAATAATTTGATAAATCTAGGAGTGATGTTTTAAAAATTTCTCTCATTTCCTGTTATTTCCCAAATTTTATCAAACTGTCTTTTTTTCAACAATATTTAATTTTTTTCTCTTAAAAAAACTGTACTCATTAAAAAAATTTTATACATAATATCCTTAATGCTTTCAAGACATTCTTCCCAAGTATCTTCTTTCAAATCCTTCAGTGAAATAAAAAAATTACAGGGTATTTTTCCCTGTTCACTCATATATTCACTATCAGATACTTTTCAAATTTTTCAAAAAAAGTTTTTTTATTTTTCTTCTTTATCTTTTACATCAAAAAAATATTTCAACATCGACATATTCAATGTTTTTTTCCAAATCTACGTGGTCTTGTAAATAATGTAACTTTCGATTTATTCATTAACATTTCGTCTATTAATAAAGTTTTATCTACATAATAATATTCATCTTGTATCAACTCTTTAAAAATCTTCAATTCCCACAGGAACAGCTTTTTTTCTCATAAAAATCACGCCCTCTTTTTATTTTCTTAAAAATTATGCTCAAACTCATTTAAAAATTATATAAACTTTTTTTCGACTGTTTAAAAAAATCTTTATGTTCCCAAAAATCAAGTTTATTTGTATCATTAATTTCATTTCTTTTTACTTAAAAATCCCAAAGTATTTTACTAATGGATTATTTTTTTATATGCTGACAAAACTATTTGAACAAAAAGCAAATTTTTTTGACAGTACATAAAAATCTTGTTTTTTTAACTTTTATTCTTAAACAAAAAAACTTTTCAATAAATTTACTGATATATAGACAGCTTATTTAGTATTATATTTATTCATTAATTTTTGTACTGTCATATCGTCCTTTATATCATCAATCAAATTAAAAATCTTTTCTCTCGAATCTTTTAAGACTTCCTTTTCTTCTGGCGAAAATTTCCCAAGTACAAATCCCAATGTCTCTTCCTTCGTTTTCGGCTTACCAATTCCAAATTTTATTCGCACAAATTCATTTCCGACATGTGATATAATGGATTTTATCCCATTATGTCCGCCCGCACTTCCATTTTGCTTAATTTTCAATTTTCCAAACTGCATATCCATATCATCATAGATTACAAAAAGCTCAGTTTTGGGATCAATCTTAAAAAATCTGACAGCCTCTCCAATCGCTTCTCCACTCAAATTCATAAATGTAGTCGGCTTTTGATAAAAAACTTTATCTCCGTTATAATTTGTCTGAACAAACAGAGATTTAAATTTTTCCCTCATATCGCTTATATTATTTTCCTTCAAATATTCGTCAATAAATATAAATCCAATATTATGCCTTGTTAATTTATACTGTTCTCCAGGATTTCCAAGTCCCACTATTAATTTCATTAAATTATTTCTCCTTTTTACTTTTTTTAGTTATCTGTAAAACTCTAAAAACTCCAATAAATACTATATTTTTTTATGTTCAATTTTCTTATTTTTCTTCACTTTATGCCAAGAAGCCTTGAACTCTTAATATAAATACATTGTTGATAATTTTTTTAAAAGATTTTACTTTTACAGTTATCTATTCTTATTTTATTTGTCACTTGTAAAAAAATCTATGAATTTCAAAAATATAATATTTTTTTAATTCTTCAAAATTGCAATTAAAAGTGAAATATCATTATAAGTAACTCCACTAATTCTGCTAGCCTGCCCAATCGTTTCAGGCTTTCCATACACAAGTCCAGAAATCGCAATATTGCTAAGCCCCTTTACACTTTCATAGTCAAAATCCTCTGGGATTACCATTTTTTCCAGCTTTTTAAATTTCTCAATCTGCGCCTTTTCCCTTTCAATAAACACATTATATTTCGCATTTATTTCCACTTGCTCCTTCGCCAAATCAGATAATTCCGTAGTTTCCACAAATTCACTTAAATTATCATAGTTGATTTCTTTTCTCGCAAGAAATTCAAAGGCTGAAACAGGACTGTTCATACTATTTTTACTATTTTTTTCAATTTCTACATTTTCTGATTGGCTTTGTTTTTCCACAATTTCTAGTAATTTCTCATTATTTTTCTTTAGTCGGATAAACAGTAATCTTTTTTTAATCTTTCAATTTCATTTTCAATTTCAAAACAAGTATTTTTCCAATTCGACTAATTTTTTTCAGCATTTAGTAGCCCAATTTCCTTCGCCTTTTCCAAAAGTCTTATAAAAACATTATCTTGTCGCAAAGTTAGCCTGTATTCAGCTCTCGAAGGCAATACACGATAAGGTTCTGGAGTTTTTTTATTTATTATGTCATCAATCAAGACACCGATATATCCCTCACTTCTATCAATTACAATTTCCTTTTTCCCTAAAATTTTTCTCGCAGCATTCACTCCCGCTATAAATCCTTGACAGGCAGCCTCTTCATATCCACTCGTTCCATTAATTGTCCCTGCCGTGTAAAGTCCATCCAGAACCTTTGTTTCAAGCGTCAATTTCAACTGATAAGCAGGCACAAAATTATATTCCACCGCATATCCATAACGTACTATTTTAGCATTTTCCAGCCCGCTTATTGTCTTTAACATCGCTTCCTGTGCAAATGGCGGCATTGCTGTTGTAAATCCATTTATATAAATTTCATCTGATTCCACAGATTCCTGTTCCAGAAATATCTGATGATTTGTTTTTTCTGGAAAATTCATAATTTTTCTATCAAGTGAAGGACAATGCCGAGGACCTTTTGTACTTACAACTCCTGTCACAATTGGCGAATATTTAAGCATTTCCTGCCCCACACGAATAGTTTCAGGTGTTGTAAATGTTAGCCAAGTTGGCAAAGTTGAGTTATATTCTTTTTTTGTTTCATAAGAAAAATATCGTGGTTTGTCTTCTCCTTTTAATTCCTGCATTTTAGAAAAGTCAATTGAAGATTTGGCAATTCTTGGAGGGGTTGCAGTTTGATACCTGTCCAGTTCAAATCCATATTCTGCAAGCCTATCTGGTAAATCCACGCTTGCAGGCTCTCCTTGCCGTCCTGAAGAATACTTTACATCCCCCATAACATATTCTCCGCCTAAAAAAGTTCCAGTGCACAAGACAACAGCCTTTGCCCCATATTTAATCCCAAGATTATCTTCCACTCCCATAACCTTCTTATCTTCTACAGTCAAATCCACAACAATCCCTTGAACTAATTCTAAATTTTCCTGCTTTTCAATAATTTCCCTCATTTTAATTCTATACCAGTATTTATCAGCTTGTGCTCTAGTAATTCGTGAAGCCAGCCCCTTCGTATGATTCAAATTTTTTTCAGCTGCAAATTATAATTGTCAATATGTCTAGCCATTTCTCCGCCTAACATCCCAAGTTCCGACACCAGATGGCTTTTTCCAGGCCCTCCAACCGACGGATTGCACGACATCATCGCAATATTATCAAGATATATTGTAAACAATGCTGTTTTCAGCCCGTATCTAGCAGCAGCAAGTGCAGCTTCCACTCCAGCATGTCCCGCTCCAACAACAATTACATCATAATTTTTTTCATTTTTTTATTTTTCCTTTCAATTTACTCTTATTTTTCTTTTAAAAAAATATTTCTAAATGGACGTGTAATATCCATAAAAATCAACATATCTCTTATGTTTTCTAATATAATATCTCAAAAAAATCTAAAAAAACTGTCTCTTCCCGCTGTTTATAACACTTCGCATATTCATCAGCAAAAAAATTTTTTTGCTATTTTTTTTCATTTTCCATCATTCTTGAAACATTTTTTTCATTCTTCTATTTAAATTAAGTTTCACATTAAACTTCATTCTATTCAAATCCACAAGATAAAAATTCATAATTCCCGCTTTTTATCCTTAATTAGCACATTTCAGGGCGAATAATCCTCAAATTCCACTCCATTTTCATGCAAATTAAATGAAAAATCTTGCAAACTGCTTTATTATTTTTTTCACGATTTTTTTCAACTTTTTTTGCAAACATTCTTTCCATTTCTTCACTTATTTTATAATTTTCCCTTGCTTAGCCTTTTTCCTCCTCAATATCCTCAGGCCAGAAAAACTTCCCTGCAGGTAAAATCATATTTCAGCTCTTCACTTATATAATAACTATTTTTTTTATTATTTTTCATTCACAAAAATCGTCAAAAATAAGCAATCGGCTCTGGCGTCTTTATTTTTGTATTCCAATAATTTTTTTGCATACTCATAAGAACGTTTTTGCCTTTGAACCTTTAAATTTATAGAAAAAAATTTGTAATAAAAATCCTTTCTCTTAAATTTTTTTTACATTTATCATTTTTTTATTTTTTTAAATCATCAATTTTATTATGTTTTTTTCTTTTTTTAAATTCACGTTTTCCCAAATTATTTTTCAAAATCTATTTCAAATCTTTTTATCTCATTTCTCCCAGGTTCTACAACATATTCCCCAGCTTTATCAAAAATTTTTTTCAATACATTTACCAGTGTTTTTTTCATCATATTTCCTATTAACTTCATATTTTTTTCTTCCATTTAAAAATCCCCATAATTTTTTTATTTTTTTTAAATTTCTTTACTTTTCAGAATTTTTCTTGCTTTCCCTTTCAAATTTTCTCTTATTTTTCCTTATTCTTTTTTTCAATTCCTTTGAAAATTCCTTATCTTCCATAATTTTTCCCAACTTATCTACACATTCAAGCGCCTCGTCATATTTATGCTGTAATTCCAGAACATAAGACAAATTCACATAATGCCTAAAATTTTTCAGGCTCTAAAATTATCATTTTATCACAAACTTTCTGTGCATTTTCATAATCTGCAATTTTCACAAAAAATCTTCCCTGCAAATTCAGCATTTTTATTCGTGAAAGTTCCTTATTTTCATTTGTCGCATTTTCATAGTTTAAAAGCAATAGCCTTATTTCCTCATATTGCTCTGCTCTAAATAATATCTCAAAAATAATCTTCAAACACGTAATCTTCCACATTTTTCACAATTTATGGCAATATTATAATATTTTATAACTTCCTTTATATTATTCGCATAAGCCATTGTATCGCCCATTCGTGCATAAAGTGAAAAATTCCTCCACTTCATTAAATTTAGAATTTAACAATTTTTCATATTCAGAAATCGCCTCATCATATTTTTCCCATCATTGTAAGGCAATCTCCCTTTTTCAACATACGCTTCCGAACTTTCAGGCTCCATTTCTATCGCAATATTAATATTTTTCAATTGCCTTTCTATAATACTTCAACAAAGCATAGGACATTCCCATATTAAGATACACAAAATAATTTTTTTCTATCTCCAAAAAAATTTTTTTATAAAGCGAAATCGCCTTTTTTTCAGTCTTCCCAGCGACTGATAAACAAATCCCAACGTAAAAAGCGTATCCTTACTCTCAGGATACTTTTTTTATACAATTTTTTTCAGCATACTCCTTCGCTTCCTCAAACATCCCAAAAATCTGTATAAATTTTTGGAAAGTGTCATAAGCGCCGAATAGTTGCTCTCATCAATTTCAAGCACCGACTTCAAATACACAAGCGCATCGTCATACTTGTAATTTTTCCATCGACTTATCCGCTTCCTTCAATAATTCTTTAATATACATTTTTTTCTCCATTTATATTTAAATTCTTCTGTAATTTACAAAAAAATCTATAAAACCCAGTTAATACAGTATTTTTTTCAAGATCAATTCCTTTTATTTCAGGTTACTTTCTAACAAATCCAATGATAATAATAAAATTACTTATTAATCATATTTACCATTTCCATAAATCTAGATGGCTCCCTATCATAAGGATTTGGCATAACATCATCTGTTATCATAAGCCACCCTGCATTTCTCTCTCTTGATAATCTTATAATTCTTGCATATTCCTTAGGATTAGCGCTATGCACAATATGCCAGATATGTTTTGCATTCACCTCATTTTTTTCAAAATCAGATTTTGGCTTCTCAAACTTATTAATATAAACATTTGCACTTACTTCGCTTGTCACAAAAATATCCGCATAAGGCGAAATTGTATCAGTAATCGGTGCTCCTGGATTAGCAATTACAAGATTACTTTTAGACTTCCCTTTTACATAATCAAAAATTTCCTTCATATAATTTACCTGCTTCAAAGTATCCGAAGCAATTTCATCAAAAAAGAATCCATTTATATTATCCCTGCCATAAAACTCCAAATATCTGTCAACTTCATCTTTCACTTTCTCAATATTTCTTTTCTGATAATTTGTAGAAATATAAAGCAATGTTTTTTTATCCCAGCTTCCTTGTTTTTTTCTTGATTTGAGTCACGTAATTCATTTCAATCTTTTTCCCTGCCCCGTTATCTGGATTTATCAGCACATAGGGAACTTTATCCTTCCCAAGTGCCAAAATATCATCCCAAAACGAATTTTCCCCATCTGGATAAGTATACGTTGTAGCAATTACAGACTGCTTCATCTTTGCATTGTTATCAATATTTTCACTTGAAAAATCCATTAATTCCCAACATTATTCCAACTATCAAAAAAATATTTTTTTCATTATTTATTTTTTTACTCTCTTTCTTCTTTTTGAATCAAATAGTTAATACTAAATCCTATCAAATAAAAAAATAACATAAGATATATTATTTTTAACATATTTTTTTGAAATAATTGTAATTTTTTTCGATAAAATGGCAAAAATAAAATCAATACCTCCTGCTATTTTCAAGCCTAAACCTGACATCCCTTTTTCAACCTTCTCAAAACTGCCTTTCTTTCAATCTTAAAGACCTCCTCATTATCACTTCCAATTTTATAATCCACATAATTTTTTTATAAATTTTTTTCCACATCTTCCCGTGATTCATTCCGAATTTCAAACTCATAATCTCCATTTACAGAAATTTCCTTATTTTTTTCCACACAATAATAAAAGCATATCGTTATAAGTCTGCTGTGCTAAAATATCCCGTGCCTTATAGTATGTGGATTTATCTGTATTTGCTATTCTAACTGCCTGTTTTTTTCAGATATATACGGATTATCTTTTTATTAAATTTGATATTTTCTGAAATTTCCAATTTTTTTCTCATTCATTCTGCACTCAAAACACAATTTTTTTCATTGCTTTCCTGCAAAAAAACAGAATTTTACATTTCTCGCATTCAACATACCCAATACTTTTTCAAATATTTTTCTCTTTTTCAATTTTATTGCAACTTTTTCCAAACTTCTAGCAATATCTTCATACTTTTTATCAATTTTATCAATATTTCTATGAATTTCCTTAATTTCCTCTGGAGAAAGTACAATATCCTTTATTTTTTTCAGTAATTTTATTTTCTGATTCAACATTTATCTTTCTTTTTTTCCAATATTTCCCCTCGGAATTTCTCCAGCTCGAATTGTCCCTCTATTTTTCCTCATTTTTCAATAAGTTCATCCAGCAAATCACGTTTTTACCTTATAATTTATTTTCATAAACTCTATGCTTTCCACAAATTCTCCATTCAGGAAAGTATTTATTTTTTTCCCTTATGACTTCTGCACACATTATTGTCGTATGATAAATAACATTGTCATTAATAACTACAACTAAATTTTTTTATTAAACAGCCCCTTTGGATTAGTTTTTTTCACCAATCGGACCATTCACGATCTGCTTCCAGTTTCTTTTTAATTTTTCAAAAAAATATATTTCTCATTTTTTTCAAAAAGTGAACTTTTTTTCTCAATCGCCTCTAATGCCAAACTTTTTAATTCTCTAATTCCTTCCATTTTTTTCAACCCTTTTTATTTATTTTTTTTATTTTAAATCTATTCATAAACCAAATTTTTTTATATTATTATTTAACTGCAATCGTAAAATTATATAATTGTCAAGCAAACTATCCAAAATACAGCAAAACCATAAAAAAATTATTCTGCTGTAACTTTTCCCCTTTCCACAATGAATTTTTTTCCCTTCTATCCCCAAATCCTCTGTTGAAGTTATAAAACATTGAATTTTTTTATTCAAAAAAATAATTTAAAAATGCTCTTTTTTTCTCACTTCATCAAAATACGAAGCAATGTCATCCATAATAAAGATCGGATACTCATTTTTTTCTTTTTATTAAAATATCAATTTCTGATATTTTCAGCGAAAAAAATTATAGATTTTTTTCTCCCTGAGAAGAATATGCCTTTGCATTTTTCCCATTTAATTCAAAAAAATAAAATCATCCTTTTTGTGGTCCAAGCAAACTATACCCTAAAAAAATTTTTTTCCCTTTCACTTTTTCCTTTTTGCACATTAACTCAAAATTCCCTTTCAACTCTTCCCTGGTTTTCTTTTCCACATCTCCAAGAAAACAGTCGTATTTTTAATTTAAGTTCCGAATTTTCATCAAATAACTTTCTATAATTTAGATTTAGCAAAATTGATAATTTTTTTTATAAATTCCCGCCGATTTAAAAACAATATTCAGCCCTTCCTCAATAAATTTTTTTCATTATAAATTTTATAAATTTCCTCTCCAGTCTTTTTTTCCTTTATAAGTTTATTTCGCACCTTCAATATTTTTCTCAAAATTTACAATCGACTGCAGATATTCCCTTTTTGCCTGCGAAATTTCATAGTTAAAAAAACTTCTCCTAACCCCAGGATTTCCCACAATTAGCTCAATATCTTCAGGAATAAATGAGATAATATTCAAAAAGTCCCACATAATTTATATATTTATTTTTTTCCCTGTCAATATAAAAAAATCCTTCTATCCTCATTTACATCAATAGCAATAACATTTTCCGAGAAATCCTTATGCTGATATTTCCCAAATACAATTAACCTGTTCAAATTATACTTGCGAATCTCCTTTACCTTCTTAGTCCTAAAGCTTTTCCCCGTAGCCAAAAAATAGACAGCCTCAATAAGTGATGTCTTTCCCTGTCCATTTCTCCCATATATTAAATTAAAATACCTGTCAAACTTCAACTTTCCATCCACAAGGCAACGAAAGTTATTAAAACTAATCTGATCCAAATACATTGATATTTCTTCCCCTTCATACTACACTAAATCTCAAAAAATTATTTCTATTTTTTTCTCACTGCTATCTTTTCCCCAGCAAATTCCACAATATCCCCATCATAAATTTTTTTTCCACGTCTTGTTTCCACAACATCATTTACTTTCACTTCACCATTTTGAATAAACATTTTCGCTTCCACTCCAGAACCTGTAAGATTCGCCCACTTTAACAACTGATCTAATTTTATAAACTCAGTATTTATCGCAATTTCTTCAATTTCATTATCTATTTTTTTCTCATTTTCTCTTCTCCTTATATTTTTTATTTCTCCTTTCAATCATTAATAAAATTAATGCTTAATTTTTTTCTGTGGAAAAACTCATTTTATTTTTGTGGAAAAACTTTTTTTCCACAATTTTTTTCCACATCTTTTCCATAATTGCAGTTTATCTCCATTTTTTTACTAACTTTTTTTAACTATTTACTTTTCCACATTGCATTGTGGATATAAATTTTATATATGTGGAAAAACTTTTTTTAAATTTTTTTATTTATATAATTTTTTTATCAATTTATATTTAATTTAATATTAACTAAAACTGATTTATCCACAAATGTGGAAAACTTTTTTTAACAATGTGGATAACTAAATTTTCAGTTTTACACAATTATATTTTTACTTTTCCACAATCATAGTATTAATCGTAAATTTTAACAATCTTTTTTTCCACAAAAAAATTGTGGAAAAACTTTCCAACATACTGTGGATAACTAATTTTTACTTTTTCCACAATGATAAAATTTATTTTTTTAATTAATCAGAATATAATTATATTGATAATAAATATTTATAAAAAAATTTAGATTGTTGAAAACTTTTTCCACAGTGGAAAACTCCAGATTTTTTTAATACGAGTTTTTCCACAAAGTTTTCCACATGCTTTCCACAATCTTTTACACCTTGAATATTTTCTTGTTTAGCGTGTCAATTTCCTTCTTAAATACAATATCTTCTTTTATTTTCTTATCAATTTTTCTAATACTGCTTATAACCGTGCTGTGGTCTTTTCCGCCAAAAAGCCCGCCAATTGCAGTTAAGCTTAGATCAAGATCATCGTTGTTTTTTAAGAGATACATTGCAATTTGTCTTGTTTCAACTATTTTTTTCTGGCGTTTTTTAGATTTCATATCGGCTACACTGATACTATAATGTGCAGAAATCATTTCTATTACTTTTTGGGCTGTCATTTTAGATTGCTTCCGCTTTACGTTGTGCATAAGCATTTCCTGCACTAATTCCAATGTTATTTGCTCATTCAGCAGTTTTGCCCTTGCATTAAGGTTTGTAAGCGTTCCTTCCAGTTCTCTTACATTTGTATTCAAGGAGTCTGAAATATATTCTAAAATGCTTTCATCTATCTCAATTCCCTGTGCTTCTGCCATATTTTTTAAAATCATCATGCGAGTTTCATAGCCAGGGCTTTGTATTTCCACAGTTAAGCCTGACAAAAATCTCGATTCCAGACGTTTTGACAGATTTTTTATCTCCTTTGGCGACTTGTCGCTTATCATTATTATCTGCTTTCCTAGTTCCTGCAGCTTGTTAAAAGTGTGGAAAAACTCCTCTTCCACAGTTCCTTCTCCACGTCCAAAGACCTTTTCAAAAAACTGTATGTCATCCAGAAGAAGCACATCTAAAGCACGAAAGGTGTCCCGAAAATGCTGAATCCGTCCACTGTTTAAAACTTTGAAAAACTCATTTGCAAATTCTTCTGAAGTGGAATAATAAACCCGTTTTGTCGGATCCTTTTCCAAGATTGCATTTCCCACAGCCTGCATAAGATGGGTTTTTCCAAGCCCTGAACTTCCCAAAGATGAAAAGCGGGTTGTAAACAGTCGGGTTTTTCACAACTGCAAGACACGCATTATATGCCAGCCTGCTGTTTTCCCCAACTACAAAATTATCAAGCCGATGTCTAGGATTTAATCCTGTGTGAATTGGAGCTTTTTCCCTTGTTTCCTTTGGAAGTCTGTGTACTTCATTCTGATACAGCATTACATCCTGTTTTTTTACTTCAAACTTCATTGTAATTTCCTCATCAGTCACAATTTCCACAATTTCTTCCATCTGGCTTCTATACTTTTCCACACTTTCCTTTATCAGTTTAGAATTACAGGTAAGCGTAAATATGTTATCTTCTATTTTTTCTGCCTTTACATTCTCAAAAAAAAGCTCAAATTCTCCTTCGCTAATCTTCCTTTTCATAGTTTTTTTCACTTTTTCCCACAATTTCACGACATCCATCTGCTATTTCCCTTCTTTTATTATTAATTTATAGTAAAATTACTATCGTGTAACCTCTAATTTGATTTAACTATAACATATATAAAATAAATAATCAAGATTTTGAAAAAAAGTTTTTCCACATACTTTTTCCACATAGGGAAAAATACTAACAAAACCTTTATTTATCACAATAATTTCACTTTTTTTAAATACTTTTTCCACAAAAATCTTATATCTCCCATTTTTAAGCACTTTCCATAGGTTTTCCCACAATTGATTTCAGTTTTTCCACATCCTATGTTGATAACTATGTGGATAACATTGTGGAAAAAAAGTTTTCCACAAAATCGGCAAAAGTTTTCCACAGGTTATCCGCTGGCAATCCCTTTATTCATCGGTATTCCCACATTTCCACAGTGCATAATAATAATAATATATATATTAATATATATTATATTAGTTATTATAGGAATGTGGAAAAACTGTTTCAAAAAAATTAAAAATATGATATACTAAAAATTGAGAATATCAAAATGCTATAAAAATAAAAAAATTTTTCTATATGAAAAATAACTTTTTTTCATTTTCTCAAACAAATTAACTATTAAAAAAACAATAAAACTTATTATACTCATATACTTTTACACATATAATTAAAACTAAATACAAAAAAACCCTGAAAATATTTATGATCTATCTTACAAAATTTTTACTATCATAAATTACAAAGTATTATTAACATAATTATTTTTCGTTCTATAAAAAATCACCTTATTTTTAAAATGACTTTTATTTTTTTCTTTAAATTACTAATACATTTTCAAGCAAATCTAATAATATTAAAAAAACACTTTTTACTTTATAAATTTACAATATACAATTTTCAATTAGTGTATTTTATACTATTCAATGATACTATACTAAATTTATTGGTATTTTTTTAAAAGATCAAAAATCTATTATTACCAGATAAATCAAATATAATTTTTTTCGATAATACATAAAAAAATAATTATAAATACAATATAAATTGAAAATTTAAATATAAACGGCTTAAAAACTTGACTTTTTTTTGAATATTGTATATAATATTTATAAAAGACAATAACTTTTTTTAAAAAACACGAAAGAAAGGATAAGAAATGACTAAAAGAACATATCAACCAAATAAAAGAAAAAAAGAAAAAAAGATCATGGATTTAGAAAAAGAATGCAAAATAAAAAGCGGAAGAAATGTTTTAAAGAGAAGAAGAGCTAAAGGAAGAGCTAAATTATCAGCATAACCCGGTGTTAAATTCAACACTGGGTTTTTTTAAAAAGCATTAATCTAAACAAATAGGAGAGCTTTTTTTTATAATAAAGATTTCTTGAAATTTGTCTGAATTTAAAGATTTTTGAATATCTATTAAGCTCTCGTTTATCTTAAAAATCTAAAGAAGAGAAATATGTCTATTAACAAAATAAAGAAATCAAAGGATTTTTTTCATTAATATATAACAAATCAAAAAAATGCATACAAAGTATGCTATTATTTTTATAAGAGAAAAATAATAAACAGCGATTTGGCTTTGTAGCCAGCAAAAAAACTGGAAATGCAGTTCAAAGAAACAGAATAAGAAGAATTTTTTTAGGGAATTTGTGAGAATACATAAGGATAAATTTAAAGAGAATACTGATTATGTATTTGTTGGCAAATCTATTTTTGAAGGATAATTTAAAAAAATTTAAAAGTATAAGGATATAGAAAAGGATATTATCAAGGTGATAAAATGATAAAAAAATATTATTATTTATGATAAAAAAAATTTATCAAAAGGGCATTTCACCTTATTTAGGGAGAAGATGCAGATTTTATCCAACTTGTTCGGAATATTCACGACAGGCAATTACAAAAATATGGAGCAGTAAAGGGGACTTACCTGACAGTAAAAAGGTTGTTAAAATGTCATCCTTTTTCATAAGGGTGGATATGATCCGTTAAAAATAAAAAAAGAGAAAAGTTTAAAAAAATTAAAAAAAGTTTCACAAAAAAAGGCAAGTGAAATTTTATTATAAAAAAATGGAGGAAATTATACATGTTTAAAAATACAAGCACTAGTCGATTTTGTCGTACATATTTTGAATGCGATATACGGTGTTGTAGGAAATTATGGGATAGCAATAATAATTGTTACAGTTTTAATGAGAATAATTATATTCCCTTTGACATTGAAACAGGAAAAGTCAATGAAAAAAATGAGGGAATTACAGCCTGAACTTGAAAAAATAAAAGAAAAATATAAAGACAATCCACAAGAATATCAGCAAAAAACAGCTGAACTTTATAGGGAAAGCGGAGTAAATCCACTAGGAGGATGTCTGCCATTATTAATTCAAATGCCTGTGTTTGTGGCATTATACTGGGCTTTTAGCGGAAATGCCATTCCAGCAGATGCAAAATTTTTATGGTTTACATTAAAACAGCCTGATAGACTGTTTATGATAGGAAACTTTGCATTTAATCTGTTGCCAATTTTAAATGTTGGTGTTACTTATATTCAACAGAAAATAATGACAAGTGCAACAAGTGGACAGGAATCTAGCCAGCAAATGCAGACAATGCTGTATATGATGCCTCTTATGATGTTATTTATATTTTATAAAATGCCATCAGGAGTAACGTTATATTATTTAGTTTCAGGGGCTTTATCATTAGTTCAGCAGTATTTCATTTTGAAAGGAAGAAGTGATGATGGAAAAGATAATATTAAAAAGCTCAAAATGAGGAAGAACTTAAAAAAATATGATAAGCCGTTCCTTGACACTGAAGGAAGATGAAACTTATCAGGTAAAAAGTTTTAAAGTATCCTAAAAAAATATTATTTGTAAATATAAAAAGGTGAATATGAAATTGAAATTGTTAAAAAGTCTGAGTTAAAGGCTAATAGTGAAATAAAAAAACACAAGAATCAAAAAGTGCAAAGCGAAAAATAAAAATTGTAAAAAGAAACAAGAAATTATGATTTACAAAAAGGAAAAGTAATCGAAATAGTAATAACAAGAAAAAAACTATAAAAAAATGAAAAATTTTTGAAAATGATGGAAAAAAACTAGTCAAGAAAGCTACTCTGATACGAATATAGATAAGATTAGAGGTTTTTTTAAGGAATTTATTGTGAGTGTAAGGCTGGATGTGAAAAATTGTGAATGTTAAGAAAGGAAAAATAATGGAAAAATATTTAGTTGTTCTTGATGGAAAGGATATGAGATTTTTTTAATTGGAGAAAAGGGGAGTGCCTTGAACAGTTTGGAATATCTGATAAGCACAACTAAAAAATTTAAGCATTTAAAAATTTCTGTTGATTCTAACAACTATAAGGAAAAACGTGAACATTCATTACGGGATTTGGCTAGAAAGAAAGGGAAAGCTGTTTTATCGACTGGGAATGCGATAAAATTAAATCCTATGGCCTCACACGAACGTAGAATCATTCATGAAGAAATTTCATTTATGAAGGGATTGAAAACTGAAAGTGTAGGAGAAGATCCAAAAAGATATTTGATTATTAAAAAGCTGGATGAAAAAAATTAGAAAAATGATTTTAGAAATAGAGGTTTAAGATGTTATTTGATACAATTGCGGCTATTTCCACTCCAAAAAGGTGAAGGTGGAATTGCCATAATAAGAATATCTGGAGATAAATCATTTGAAATACTGGACAAAAATATTTGTTAAAAAAAGAACCCAAATGCTAATTTGGGTTTTTATAAATTAAATTACGGATTTATCAAGGATGGAGAAAAAAACAGTAGATGAAGTAATGGCTGTTAGGCTAAAAGCTCCAAAAAGCTACACTTGTGAAGATATTGTGGAAATAAATTGCCATGGTGGAACACTTGTTTCAGAAAAGGTGCTTGAGCTTGTGTTGAGAAATGGGGCAAGACATGCTGAAAGCGGTGAATTTACAAAAAGGGCATTTATGAATGGGCGAATAGATTTGTCGCAGGCTGAGGCGGTTATGGATATAATTCAAGGGAAGACGGAAAAAAGCGTGTCTTTATCGCTGGATCAGTTAAGAGGGGATTTACGAGATAAAGTGAACCAGTTTAAAAAGGCATTGCTTGATATTACGGCTCATGTGAATGTTGTGCTGGATTATCCTGAGGAAGGAATTGACGATCCATTGCCGGCTGAATTGAGAAATAATTTGGAAAAAGTCTATGAAGAGGCAAATCGTCTGATTGATTCTTATGATACGGGGAAAAAAATAAAAGAGGGAATAAAAACGGTTATTGTGGGAAAACCTAATGTGGGAAAATCTACATTGCTGAATGCTCTGCTTCACGAGGAAAGAGCGATTGTAACACATGTTGCAGGGACAACACGGGATGTTATTGAGGAAATAATTAATATAAAGGGAGTTCCGTTAGTTCTGGTGGATACGGCTGGAATTAGAAAAACTGATGACATTGTAGAAAATATTGGTGTGGAAAAGTCTAAGCAGTTTATAGGGAAGGCTGATTTGGTGCTGCTTGTGCTGGATGCTTCAAAGGAGCTTGAAAATGAAGATATAGAAGTTATAAATCAGATTAAAGAAAATAAAAAGAAAGTTATAGTATTATTGAATAAGATTGATTTAAATAAAAAAATTAATCTTGAAGGACATAATCTGGAAAATATTGTTGAAATATCAGCAAAGGACAATATTGGAATTGAAGATATGCAGGAAAAAATTTATTCGTATATTGTGGAAGAAGATGTGGAAAACTCATCAGAAAAATTGATAATTACAAATATTCGTCATAAAACAGCACTTGAAAAGACAAAGGATGCGATAAAAAATATTTTTGAAACGATAGATATGGGGCTTCCTATGGATTTGATTTCTGTGGATTTAAAGGAAGCATTAGATTCACTTTCGGAAATTACTGGGGAAATATCATCTGAGGATATTTTAGATCACGTATTTGGGAATTTTTGTGTTGGGAAATAAGGCGATTTCTTGTTTGAACAATAAATTTTTTGTGAATTTTGAATCATGTCATTATTTGGCAAGAAGTTTAAAATTGCTTTGTTATTGCAACGGATAGATGCTATTTTTGCTTTTCATAAGAAAAGTTTAGAGTAATTTGAAATAAAAGAAGATATAAAGTTTGGTATAAAATGGAGGGAGTAAATAATGGCTAATAATTATGGAGCAGAAGCTATTACGGTTCTGGAAGGGCTGGAAGCGGTTAGGAAAGCGTCCTGGAATGTATATTGGGTCGACTTCGTCACGTGGGCTTCATCATCTTGTGTGGGAAATTGTGGATAACAGTGTGGATGAGGCGCTTGCTGGAGTTTGTGATAAGATTACTGTGAAAATATTGGAAGGGAATATAATCGAAGTAACTGATAATGGACGTGGAATTCCTGTGGGAATGCATAAAACAGGAAAATCAACATTGGAAGTTGTGCTTACAGTATTGCATGCTGGTGGAAAATTTGACAACGACAACTACAAAGTGTCAGGTGGACTTCATGGAGTTGGAGTATCTGTTGTAAATGCCTTGTCAGAGTGGCTTGAGGCGACTGTCACGCGTGATGGAAAAGTTTTTCGACAAACATATAGACGGGGTGTGCCAGCAACGCCTGTGGAGGAAATAGGCACAGCTGATGAGAATGAACATGGAACCGTAATTAGATTTAAGGCTGATGATGAAATTTTTGAAACAACAGTTTATGATTATTCTGTGCTGGAATCACGTTTGAAGGAATTGGCATATTTGAATAAGGACTTAAAAATTGAGCTGGCTGATGAAAGAAATGCTGATGATATAAAAACTGAAGAATTTTTGTTTGAAGGTGGAATAAAGGACTTTTTAAATGAAATTATTGATGATGAAAAAATTATTGATGATGTGATTTATATGGCTGATAAAATGCAGATTGAGGAAGCTAAAGAAGTGGAAACTGTGGATGAAAACGGAAATACTGTGAAAAAACACCGAAGCGCAAAATTTGTGGAAGTGGAAATCGCTATGAATTATACAACTTCTCAAAGGGAAAATGTCTATTCATTTGTAAATAATATAAATACACATGAAGGCGGAACTCATGTCAGCGGTTTTAGAACAGCGCTTACAAGAACTATTAATGATGTTGCAAAGCAGATGAACTTGATTAAGGATAAAAATGGAACATTTCAAGGGACAGATGTAAGGGAAGGGCTAGTCTGCGTAATAAGCGTAAAAATACCTGAACCGCAATTTGAAGGGCAAACAAAGACAAAACTTGGAAACAGTGAAGTAACAGGAATTGTATCAAATATTGTTGGAGGAAATTTAAAATTTTATTTGGAGGATCATCCAAAGGCAGCTGAAAAAATCATTGAAAAAATGGTAATGTCTAAAAGAGCAAGAGAAGCTGCGAAAAAGGCAAGAGAACTTGTATTAAGAAAAGAATACGCTGGAAGTTGGATCGCTGCCTGGAAAACTGGCAGACTGCTCCTCAAAAGATCCAGCTGAGTCAGAAATTTTCATAGTCGAAGGAAACTCGGCAGGAGGTTCTGCAAAACAGGGAAGAGATAGAAGATTTCAGGCAATATTGCCGCTTCGTGGGAAAATATTAAATGTGGAAAAATCAGGAGTGCACAAGGCTCTGGAAAATGCAGAAATTCGTGCGATGATTACAGCCTTTGGAGCTGGATTTGGCGATGATATGGATATAAAGAAATTAAGATACCATAAAATCGTAATTATGACAGATGCCGATGTTGATGGGGCTCACATCCGAACATTAATGCTGACATTCTTTTACAGACATTTAAGAGAATTAATTAACGAAGGCTATATTTATATTGCACAGCCGCCTTTATACAAAATTCAGGCTGGAAAGGCGATTAGATATGCCTATTCAGATGACCAGCTAAAGCAAGTGACAAAAGTTTTGGAAAAAGATGGAAGAAAATATACAATTCAACGTTACAAAGGGCTAGGAGAAATGAACCCAGAACAACTTTGGGAAACTACACTTGATCCAGAAGTGAGAACATTGTTAAAAAGTATCGATGGAAGATGCATCTTATGCGGATAAGATGTTTAATATTCTGATGGGGGATAAGGTTGAACCTAGAAGGAAATTTATCGAAGATAATGCAAATTATGTAAGGAATTTGGATATTTAACAAATGGAAGTATAGAATTAGAGAAGAAAAGAGGTGCAGATGATGTCGGACGATTTTAGAGATGACGAGGAAAGAGAAGATGAAATAACGGAAATGGATGAGAATGATGATAGGGAAATCATTGTGGAAGGATTACCTAAGGCTACGGATTTATCAAATGAATCTAATGTTTATATTGAGGATGAGATAAAGGCGGCTTATTTGGATTATTCAATGAGTGTAATTGTTAGCCGTGCGTTGCCTGATGTACGTGATGGATTAAAGCCTGTACATAGAAGAATTTTATTTTCCATGAGTGAAATGGGAATGAGTCATAAGACTCCATTTAAGAAATCGGCAAGAATTGTTGGGGATGTACTTGGGGAAATACCATCCGCATGGGGATTCTTCTGTTTATGGTGCGATGGTTAGAATGGCTCAGGATTTTAATATGAGATATGAACTTATTGATGGACATGGAAACTTTGGTTCAATTGATGGGGATGAAGCGGCGGCAATGCGGTATACGGAGGCTAGAATGGCTAAAATTACTGAAGAGCTGCTTGCGGATATTGGAAAGGATACAATTGACTATAGAAAGAACTTTGATGAAAGTCTGGATGAGCCAGTTGTATTGCCTGCTAAATTGCCTAATTTGTTACTAAATGGAGCAAATGGGATTGCAGTGGGAATGGCTACAAATATTCCGCCACATAATTTAGGGGAAGTAGTTGACGGAATTGTTGCATTAATTGACAATCCTGAAATTTCAATTGATGAACTGATTGGTTATATAAAAGGGCCAGATTTTCCAACTGGTGGTATAATTAACGGGAAACAGGGAATTTATGATGCGTATAAAACTGGACGTGGAAAATTAAGAGTCGCAGGACGTGTGGAAATTGAAACTTCAAAAACTGGGAAAGAATCGATTGTTGTGACAGAATTGCCGTATCAAGTGAATAAATCTAGGCTTATTGAAAAAATTGCAGATTTAGTAAAACAGAAGAAATTAACAGGAATATCTGATTTACGGGATGAAACTGACAGGGATGGTATTAGAATTGTAATTGAGCTGAAAAAAGGTGAGGAAAGTGAATTAATCTTAAACAGCCTTTATAAATTTACCGATTTGCAAAATACATTTGGTGTAATTATGCTTGCGCTTGTGGATAATGCACCAAGAGTATTGAATTTAAAGCAGGTTTTGCAAAAATATTTAGAGCATAGATTTGAAGTAATTACGAGAAGAACTGAATTTGAGCTGAAAAAAGCTAGAAATAGGGCTCATATTTTGGAAGGATTTAAAATTGCTCTTGATAATATTGAGGAAGTAATTAGAATTATACGTGCTTCTAAAGATGCAAATGTTGCACGGGCTGAATTAATTGATAAATTTGAATTTTCAGAAATTCAGGCAAAGGCTATTTTTGGATATGAGATTGCAAAGACTTACTGGGCTTGAAAGAGATAAGATTAATCAGGAATATAATGAACTTATGAAATTAATTGAAAAAAATTAATGGGAATTTTGTCTGACGATTCAAAAAAATATGGTATAATTAAAGAGGAAGCACTTAAGTTAAAGGAAGATTTTTGGGGATGAACGTAGAACTGAAATTAGAAATGCAAGAGCTGAAATTAGCATTGAAGATTTGATTAAGGATGAGGAAGTTGTTGTAACGCTTACAGAAAAAAAGGTTATGTAAAAACGTGTGGCAATTGATACTTACCGTTCTCAAAAAGCGTGGCGGAATTGGAGTAAATGCTACAAATACAGTGGAAGATGATGTTGTAAAGGATATGTATATTGCCAAGGCTCTTGATACATTGCTTATCTTTTACAACGAAAGGAAAGGTATTCAGCATAAAAGTTTATGAAATTCCTGAAACTGGAAAAACAGGCTCGTGGAAAAACTTATTGGAAATATTATAAATTTAGACAATGATGAGAAAGTTAGCACTATAATAAAAGTTCGTGAATTTGAAAAGAATAGAAATTTATTCTTTGTAACACGAAATGGAGTTGTTAAAAAATCTGAACTGACATTGTTTAGTAATATTATGAAGGCTGGAAAACGGGCAATCAGATTAAATGATGATGATGAAGTTATGTTTATTGGACTTACAAGCGGAAGCGGAGAAGATGAAATCTTTGCGGCAACTAGAAATGGTATTGCCATCAAATTCTCTGAAAAAGATGTAAGAAGCATGGGAACATCAGCAGTTGGAGTAAGGGGAATTACATTACGTGATAAGGATAAAGTTATTGGAGCTGCAATTATTAATTCTGAAATGGATGACGATAAAATGAGATTCCTTACAATAACTGAAGAAGGTTATGGAAAACGAACAAAACTTTCTGAATACAGACTTCAGTCAAGAGGCGGAAAAGGGCTCATCAATGCAAAACTGAATGATAAAACTGGAAAAATTGTAGATGTAAAAATCGTAAGGGAAAATGATGAAATTATGCTTATTACTTCAGAAGGTACGTTAATTAGAACAAGCATTAATGATATTACTGTGCAAAGTCGTTCGGCGACAGGTGTCAGAATAATGAAAGTTAGAAATAATGAAAAAATTGCCTCTGTTGTAAAAATTACAGAAGCTCCTGACTTTAGTGAAGAAAAATAGGTTAAATAAAATTATCATAATAAGGAAGTGGTTAAAATGTTACAAAAAAAAGCATTATTTTTAGTTACAGCAGAAAATGAAATACAGCCATTGGTTAATTTTGCGGGAATTTTTAAGAAAAAATATGATGTTGAAATTGATGTTATTTACATCAAGGATGTCTTAAAATACGAAGTTTTTCCTGTGAGCATTGAAGGTATGGGGCTAAATATCGGAGCAAATTATGCCTTTAAGGAATATAGGGAACTGGAAGAAAAAACTGTAAAAAAAATAAAGGAAAAAATGACAGCTGATATTTCAAATTTTTACACAAAGGATGGAGAAACTTCTGAAATTATCCTGGAAGAATTGAAAAAATATGATTTGCTTGTGCTTGTAAAAAATGAAAAAGTAACTCCTGTATTAAAGGAAATTTTAAGAAGCATATTCAAGCCATTAATTATTTTACCAAATGTGGAAAATTTCAGACTGGATAATTTAGTATTGCTTGATGACGGGGCTTATAATGCCAATAAGACGCTATTTACTTTTTTCTACATATTTGGTGAGCAAAAGATGAACGTATTACGTGTAAATGTTGAAGAAGATGATGAAAACAGCCTAGCTCAAAGATTTGGAGAAAACTATAACCTCATTCACAAAAAAGGAGATACATTTAAGACAATTATGAATGAATCTCAAAATTATGATTTAGTTTTAATGGGAGATTTACGGTATACAGTAATGGTTGAAAGAATTACTGGTAAACTTGGAGTTAGAATACTTGAAAATCTTCAAAAACCGATTTTCATTGTTTAGAAAATTAATCACAAATAATAATGGATATTACTCAAACAGTTTGTAATAGCTGTTTGGGTATTCCTAAATTTTTAAAAATATGCTCTTCCTCTTTTTTTGATTTTTTTAACTGGAACAATTAAATAATATTAATTTATTTTTTTAATATAAAAAGGAAAATATAATAAAAAAATAATATTAGTAATAAACTATTTTTAGATTATAATAAATGCAACTTTATTAAAAAAATCTATGATTGAACATATACAAAAAAAGCAGATAAAAAAATTAGTATAAAAATTAAAAAAATATAGCAAATTTATTTAGAAGATTATAAAATTAAATATCAAATTATATAAATATTTATTTTTTTGAGAAAAAAATAATTGTAACATTCAAAAATAATTTCAAAAGTAATTTTTATTGTTAAGTAAGAAACAAAAAAACAGGGCAGGAACTGTCCGAAGAGCTTGGTAAATATATTTGGCTAGTCATGTGCAGATACTTCCCAAGAAGTTCCCGCTTCTAAAAGGGGAGAGTAGTTCACTCTAATAAGATGATAAAACTGTTTATAAGCTAGATTGAAATGGCAACTAATTTTTTGAAAATTTTTAGGTTGTCTAGTTTTGGCAGTTTGATTTTAAAGAGGTTTGAGTATATAATAAAAAAATTTTTCAGTAGGGAAAAATTAAAAGATGGAGAGAGGAGATTTAATGAAAGTATTAATTTGTTCGGATAGTCACAGAAGACTTGATTATTTTCAGCAGGTGATGGAGCTGGAAAATCCAGAAATCGTAATTTTTGCAGGAGATCACAGCACCGATGCAATTGATATGTCATTAGTTTATAGGGATGTACTTTTTGCTATTGTAAAGGGGAATACTGATATGGATGATTATGAGTCCAGAGATACGAGAATATTTGACTTGATGGGGAAAAAGGTATTTCTTACACATGGACACTTGTATAATGTGAAACGGACACTTGAAGAACTAGAGAAAAAAAGGCACATTTGGAAAAAGGCTGAAATTTGTGTTTTTGGACATACACACAAAAGAATACTTTGCAGAAAAAAATGGTATAATATTTGTAAATCCTGGAGCATTGCAAGATAAGAAATATATGTTATATTATGGTGGAAAAAAATTCGAGTCAAAAAGTATTGAAATAATTTGAATTATTTTTTTAGTTTTTATTCCAAAAATATTAGTAAGGACATAACTTAGTGAATTTAATCATAAGCTATGTCTTTTTGTTATTTTTTTAAAAGAAATTTAGCACAAGTTAATCTAAAATGTAAAAAAATAACTATTATAAAAAAAGACACTAAATGTGATATAATAACTCTGTATACAGATTAAGGAGAAAAAAATGAAAAATATTGGTAATACATACGGCATTTATTGGAGATATTGTCTTGTCTACGCCATTGATTCAAAGACTGAAGGAAATGTATCCAAAATCAGAGATTGATTATTTGACATTGCCGGCAAATAAGAGCGTTATAAGCAATAATCCCAATTTGAATGAAATAATTCTTTATGATAAAAAAAGGGAAAAAGATAAAGGGAATAAAGGGATTTTTTTGAGAGTATTAAAAAAATCTTGAAGCAAAAAAATATGATTATGCAGTAATACCACATAGATTTATAAAGTCAATATTGCTTGCAAAACTGGCAAAAATTCCGAATATTGCTGGATTTGATGTGGCGACAGGCTCATTTTTGCTAAATAAGAAAGTTCATTATGACATGAAAAAGCATGAAGTGGAAAGATTACTTGATTTGGTGGAATACAAAGGGAGAAAAAAATTCCGATTAGAATTTATCCTGCAAAGGAGGATTTTGCAAAAATTGACAGAATTTTGGAAAATAATGAATATTTTGGAAATGAAGGGCAAAAGTTAATATTAATCGCTCCTGGAAGCCAAAGACCTGAAAAGATGTGGCCTATAGAAAAAAATATCGTTTAGTTATTGAAAAAAATTGAAGAAAAAAATAAAAAAATTATTTTTATTGGAATAACTGGTTCAAAAAGCTGAAAAAGGAACTGCCCCTAAATTTTTGAAAATGATAAAAAAATGTTATTGATTTTCGTGGAGAAATTAACCTTGTTGAATTTGGGGCCTTGATTTCAAGGGCTGATGTTGTTGTAGGGAATGACAGTTCTCCAATTCATATTGCGAGCGGATTTGAAAAAGCCCTTTGTAATTGGGATTTTTTTGGACCTGGGAAACGTTCATTGGGATTTTTTTCCTTGGAAGGAAAAAAAGTAATGTTATTGAGGATAATGAGTTTTATGAGAATAATATTGTAAAAAAATTCCAGTACACCAGCATGAGTATAGGAAGGATTATTATAAGGGGATACCTGAGATTAGCATAGAAAGAGTCTATGAAGAAATTATAAATCATATTTAAAAAAACTATAAAAAGTTGGGATAAATACCTTGCAAGAGAGCGGAAAAAAACAAAGGTCGTATTTTTATGGAATTTTTAGGCTTTTGTAAATGATTGTAAAAAAAGGAGTAAATATGAATAACGAAAAAAATAAATTTAATTATAAATAAGGTGGGGTTTATTTTTTTGTCTGTTAACTGGAGTTTCTTTATTTTTTTATCTGAAAAGTTTGAGAATAATGTTGTAATTCCGTTATTGTTATTGACATTTGTAGTTTCAATGTTTTTTTTAAAAAAAGAATCGGAAAGATTTTTTTCTAAAAATAGATGTAAAAATTTTCAGTATTATTAGTCGTGTTTGTAGTTATGTCGTTTATAATAGCGGCATTTGACGGCGGAATAGGATCACGGTTAGATAATTATAACTTAAGATATTTAATTTTTTTCCGTTAGCATATTTTATAAATGACAATAAAAAGAATTTTTAATTTTTTTAAAGTCATTTTTTTATTTGGTGGAACAATAATCTTAATTTTAGCAATTATTAATTTTATAAAAAAATTATAATGAATGGGCACATCCTGTAGGGTTTGAATATCCGAGAGTTACTGCTATTTTAACTGTTCAGGATTTTGCAAATATTATGTGTATAATACTTTTTATATTTGATGTCTTTTTTTATTATTTTACAAGAATGAAGATAATAAAAATAAAATGATAAAGATTTATTTGGCTATAATGTCAATTCTAGTTTTATTCATAGTTATTGTAAATAGATCAAAAATGGTTTATATTTCTTTACTTCCTACAATTTTGTATATTATGTATAAAAAAAGAAAAAGATATGTATTAGCCGCTATTCTAATGTGCTTTACAGGCTACTTTGCATTGCCAGTTTCAATCTCGAATAGAATACAATACATAGTTAAATATAAAAATGATCCATCGAGTAATTTAAGAGTAATTTTCTGGAAAACTGGAGCAGAAGCTTTTTAAACAGAAACCGCTATATGGCTGGAGAGCTGAGGAAAGAAAAAAATTTAATTTGGATTATTATAAAAAAACAGGAGTTAGCGATTATGTATATAAATATTTTCTTACTGGAAATAAATTGCGGACTCAGCATTATGTAGCTTCACATAATTCATATCTGCAATATTTACTGGATTTTTGGAATTTTAGGCTTTGTGTTTTTTTTATTTTGATAATTATAAATTTATTAATAAAAATTATTTAAGATAAATTTTTATAAATATGATAGGAATACAAAAAAATAACTGCATTTGAAATAGGTACTAAAAGTTTCTTTTTATAGCCTGGATAATTCAAGGGAATGACAGATGACAATTTGAATGATAAGCATTTAGTAATAACTTTAACTGTACTAATATTTTTTTATTGACTATTTGTACAGAAACATAAAAAAATCAGAAGACTTTAAATTTTGAAAATGAAAAAAATGATGTTCTACTATTTTTTTAGTTTAAATATTATGTTTGAATTTTCAATTGGTGAGATCGAATTAATTAAAGTAATTTTACTATATAAATAACAGGAGCGTGAAAATGGAGAAATATAAATTTTCTAACAGCAAAATTTACAAACTTAACGAAAAAAATTAAATAAAAAGCCCTATAAATATGTGTATAAAGAATTATTGCCAAAAAAATATATGACAAATTACAAAGTAATGTGTATCTTTTGAATCAAAAAAACAATTGCAAAGGATTGGGATAATATTTTTAAAAGGATTACTTTGAAAAATAAAGTTATTGGGAAAAAAGTTAAGCCAAAAAAAGACATTGACAGATAAGAACATAATATGGCAATTTTGGGGGACAAGGCTGGGATTATGAAAAAAATTGCCTAGCGTTGTAAAAAAATTTTGCTATAAATCTATGGAGAAATATGGCAGGGATTATACTGTAATTCGTCTGGATAATGAAAGTATGAAGGAATATCTTGATATTCCAGAATATATTTTGGAAAAAAATTAAATGATAAAAAGAATGGGATATGCTCACTTTTCAGATATATTAAGGCTTGCATTGCTGAGTAATTATGGTGGTGTATGGATGGATGCGACAATACTTTTGACAGATTATTTGTCTGAAAAAAATATTTTGAAATGGATTATTTTTTTATTTCAAAGGGATGAGAAATTTGGAAAAACAAAAAAAGAATGGGAAGATTATGATTCAATTTATTTTTTTCTTGGAGTAAAAAAATCAGAAGGTAAGAATGTTAAGCAGTGTTATTTTCTCACATAAAAAAATAACAAAGTTATTAATACGTTATTAGATATGTTAATGATTTTTTTGGGAAAAACAACGATTCAGTTCCAAATTATTTTTATTTTGCAGATACTTTATAACGAATTGATAGAAAAATTATTATAAAAAAAGGAACAATGTCAAAGTTATATCTGATACTTTTTCCTCATGAAATGTTTAGAGTATGGTTTGATAAATATTCTGAAGATAAATTACAAGAAATAACAAAAAAATCAAGTATTCATAAATTGTCTTTTAAAAATAGAAAAATAGTAAAAAGAAAAGAAAAGATGGAACTTTTTTTGAATATTTTTGAAAAAAATGTATGAAATAGAAATAGACTTGGAAAAAAATAAAAAAAGGATGAAAAAAATATGAAAGTACTGGTATTACATGGTCATTTGAGCATGGGAGGAGAAGAGAGAGTTTTACTTAATGTTTTAAAAAAATTTGGTTGAACTGAATTATGATGTTGATTTGCTTATAACTTGGAATCATGGAAAAAAATAATTTATTTGAAAATGAAATTCCAGAAAAAGGTGAATTATGAATTTTCTATTTAAAAAAATTATGATGGAAAAAAGCAAAAATTGTTAAGGAAATTTTTTTAGGCTACGGGCAAAAAAACAACTTATTTAAAAAAAGTGGAAAAAGAGAATAAAAAGAAAAAAACTATGATGTTGTTATAGATTATTCTTCAAATTTGTTGAAATATAAAAGATTTTTGACATAGCAATTCCTGTATTTGCCTGGATTCATTTTTTTCACTTACTTTTTGGAGAACAGCTAAGTGCAGACAAAAATAGAAAAAAATATAAAAAAACAATATAAAAAAATATGATAAAAATACTGGCAATATGTGATACAATGAGAAATGAGTTTGTGGATATTTTAGGAATGGATAAAAACTAAAGTGGAATTAGTCTACAATCCAATAAATCTTAAAAATAATTAGAGAAAAAGGCAGAGAATGTAAATCCTGACTATGAAAAAAATATTTAAAAGAGAATTATTTTTTTTACAGGTGTCACGATTGACACAGCAAAAAGCAGCCTGAACATCTTGTTGACATTTATTATAAATTAAAGCAACGAGGAATAAAGGAGAAACTTTATTTTATTGGAAACGGGGAAAAAAGTAGAATTGATTAAGCAGAAAATTAAGGAATATAATCTGGAAAAATGATGTAATCTTGCTTGGACAAATTGAAAACCCATATCCATTTTTTTAAAAAATGCAAAATTATTTGTACATACTGCAAAAATATGAAGGATTGCCGACTGTACTGCTGGAAAGCCTTGCTTTTTGGAACACCTGTTGTGGCTTATGACTGCCCTACGGGTCCAAAGGATATATTGGGGGAAATAGTGAATATGGTGAACTTATTCCGTTAAATGATAAAGACATGTTTGTGGAAAAAAAGTTTACGAATTAATAAATAATAATGAAAAAAATATGAAAATTATAAGAAAAATATCATTAATTCGAGCTGATGATTTTTCAATGGAAAGTAATAAAAGCAAAAACTAAAGGAATTAATAGAAAATACAAAAATTTTTTTAAAAAGTAATATAAATAGCTATTTGGAATAATGTAAAGAAAGGGTACATGATGAGTATAGTTAATGGAATAAAAATCTAAAAATAATAATATGGCTATTTGGTGCTAAAAAAAGACATAAAAAAATATTAACTTAAAAAAATGTGAAATCAATACTTATAAATCCTAAGGATTCCATCGGAGATACTCTAATGTCTTTTTGCTATGCAAGACAGTTAAAAAAATGTATCGTAATGTTAAATTAGGGTTAGTAGTGACAAGCAGAAATATGGAATTTGCCAAATTATGCAATGAGAATGAAAAAAATAATAGATAATATTGTGAAGCGGAATGACGTACTTAAAAAAATCATAAAAAAATGGGATGTATTACTTGATTTTCTTAAGTAAGGAAAAATACAAAGCGGATGATTTGGAAGAAAGTGTTAAGTCCAAAAAAATTACAATGATTTTTCGGAGAAAGTGATGAAGGGGACATTATTATAATAGAAAAAAATGTGAAAAAAATTATGATTTTGACTGTACTCCACCTGTTGAAACCCATATTATAGATTATTTAATAGGTTCTGAATTTTTCTAAATATTTTTAAAAATAGAAGGAGAAAAAGCCGCATATTGAACTTTTTAAAAAAAGATATTGATAAAATGGAAAAAAATTTTGGGAATCTGATTCTGAAAAAAACTCAAAAAGTAAAAAAATTTTTACTTGTTCCACAAGGAAGCGACAGAGAAATGAAACCTGAAGAAGTGGCTGAATTATTAAATAATATCGAAGATGAAAAGATGAAAAAAATGTAAAAAAATTATTATGGGAAAAAAACTGCTGGAAGTGAAGAATATTATAGAAAGTTAATGAATAATATAAATAAAAGATCTAGACATTTCTTTATCTAGGGAATTTAGCATCAGGGATTTTGTTTTATTTGCAGCTGCAGCTGATTTAGCAATTGGAGTTGATGGCGGCGCAATTCACATTGCTTCTTCTTTGGATAAGCCTTTGCTGAGCTTTTATGCAAATGATAAATATAACTTATGCAGATGGTCACCTAAAAACAACTGCTGACAGCTTGCAGGTAATTTCAAAAATGCAGGGGAATCATAACCAGACTTATGGTTTTTCGTTATCAGAGCCGATAAGATGGCTAAACGGCAAGATAGATGAAATAAAAGAAACAAAGGAGAATTAGAATTATACGTTATCCTTGAATTAACGTAGATAAAACAATATTTACATAAGGAATGAGAATTTAATGAGTAAAATAAACTGGAAATTTTATAGACCATATAGGGATAAATTAGTTGATAAAAATGAAATATTAAGCAGGATATTTGATAAGAGAAAAAAAGATGCAGATTTAGATCCATCAAAAAAATAAACAGGATTTTATTTTTTTAAGGACAGATGGAAAAAAATAGGAGATTATATAATAAGTTCATTTATCTTTAGAGAAATAAAAAAATATTATCCTAATATAAAAATAGATGTTGTTTCTGACAAATCTTTAGAAGATTTACTGAAATTAAATAAGAATATAGATGAATATTATATATTTGACAGAAAAAAATTTTTTTGAATGGAGAAAAAAATTGCACGAATACTGAAAAAAATAATTATGATGTATTGCTTGATTCGACGGAAGGTTTGAAGTATAAGCAGGTTTATCTTATAAACAGGGTAAATGCCAAAGTTAATGTTGGATATAATAAAGATGGCTATAAAAATATATAATAAGAATGTAAGACAGAATAACACTTTAAAAAAATGATTGAAATTTATAAGCAGATGATGAAGAAAGTGAATATTGAAATAAAGGATACAGCTTATGATGTTCCAGTTTCCAAAGATTCAGAAAGAAATGTAAAAAAATTTTTTTAGATGAAAAACAATGTTAGCGAGAAAAATAATTGCATTAAACTTTTTTGGAGCCTCTAGAGGAAGAAAAATAAATGAGGAAGTTGCCTTAGTTATAATAAGAAGGCTAAGTGAAATGTATAGGGATCATAGGATTATAATTCTGGATTCTCCAAATGACAGGGAAACGATTTATAATATACTTGAAAAAGACAGATAATAAAAAAATATTTTTATTTTTTTTGAAAAGTCCAGAACGGTACTTGACTCAATATCTATAATTAAAAATAGTGATTTGGTGGTATCGCTGGATACTGCCATCTTGCATATTGCCGAAGGGCTGAATAAAAAAATAATGGCTTTTTATGGACTGAAAATTAATAAGAATAAATGGCGGATAAAAGAAGAAGGCAATATATTAGTTGACTATACTGAAAAAAACGGATCAATGATGTAGATTTTGAAAAAGTATTTGATAAATTAAATTATAAAAAAATATGTAGAATTTTTGTAGGTTTTTTTGTAAATATCTAATAAAAATGTGCAGGCGATTGCAAAAAGTAAATGAATTAAAAAGCAGTATTTATAAGCCTTGTCAGAGAGTGGCGAAGACTAAGAAAGTCAAGCATAAAAAAATATTGTGTTCTTATACTTTTACAAATGACTATAAAAATATGAAATGGGAGAAGGGCTTATGAAACTATCTGTAGGAATAATAACTTTTAATGAGGAGAACAGGATTGGAAAAAAACTTTGGATTCTGTGAGGGAAATTGCTGATGAGATAATAATCGTTGATAGTGAAAGTACAGACAGGACTGTGGAAATTGCACTTTCAAAGGGTGCAAAGGTTTTTGTGGAAAAATGGAAGGGATACGGTCCGCAAAAATTCTGTCCTGGAAAAAAATGTAAAGGCAAATGGATTTTTATTAATAGATGCTGATGAAGTAATATCAACGCAGCTAAAGGAAAAAGATAAAAAAACAATTATCAATAGTGAAAATCCATCAAGCGATGTTTATAAAATAAAATTGAGAAATATTGCATTTAAAAGGGAAATAAAATTTGGCGGATGGGATGATTATGTAATCAGGCTGTGGAAAAAAACGGAAAAAGTAAAAAAATAAGCAGCCGTGAAGTTCATGAACAATATCAGACTGACAGTAAAATAAAAATAAAGGAAATGATAATTCATTATACTTACGACAGCATTGAGGAATTTCTTGAAAAAAATTAAACAGGTATACTTCACAAAGTGCAAAAGAATATATAAAAAATGGGAAAAATCCGAACTTTATAAAAATATATTCAAAAATGATGTTCAGATTTTTTAGAATGTATATTTTGCAGCTTGGATTTATGGATGGATATGAAGGCTACCTGCTTGCCAAGTACAGTTCCATCTACACAATGACAAAATATACAAAATTACGTGAAGAATATTATAATAATTTGGGAAATGACACTTCTCTCGTTATTACTACCTACAATTGGCCGAAAGCTCTGGAAGTGTGTCTGAATAGCGTGTTAGATCAGACTGTCGCTCCAAAGGAAATAATAGTTGCCGATGACGGCTCAAAGCAGGAAACAATAGATCTTGTAAAGAGATTTCAGGAAAGCTGTCCGCAAAGCAATATTATTCATTCTTGGCAGGAAGATAAGGGATTTCGGGCTGGAATGTCAAGAAACAGGGCGATAAGCAAGGCATCTGGAAATTATATAATAATAATAGATGGTGATTTAGCACTGAACAGGCATTTTGTTGAAGATCATATAAAAAATATGAAAAAAGGCTGCTTCATTCAAGGATCAAGAGTTATAACTTCGGCAGTTGCGGCAAAGAAGATAATGGAAGGCAAAAGAATAAATATTTTTAGCAAAGGTGTAAAGAATAATATAAATATGATAAGAAGTAAAATTCTTTCTAAAATATTTACAAAAGTAGATAGAAATTTACGTGGAATAAGGTCTTGCAATATGTCCTTTTTCAAGGAGGATCTAATTAAAGTGAACGGATTTGAGGAGGAAATAGAAGGTTGGGGAAGGGAAGATAGTGAACTTGCTGTAAGGCTATTTAATATTGGATGTAAAAAAAGAAAAAAATTAAAAATTTGAGGCATTGACTTGTCATCTGTATCATAATGAAAAATGACAGAAGCAGGCTGAAGAAAAATGATGAATATTTGGTGGAGGCTATAAAAAGCAGAAAAACAATGGCTAAGAAGGGGCTTGATAGATATGAAGGAAGTAACGCTGGTAATAACTAGCTGCGGGAGATTTGATTTGCTGGAAGAAACGCTTGACAGCTTTTTTGAATGCAATACTTATCCGATTAAGAAAATAATAATAACAGAAGACAGTACAGAAGGGAAAAAACTGGAAAGGCTGATTTCAAAATATGATGGTAAAAATCAAGACTTTAGGCTGATAGTAAATGAAACACGGTTAGGGCAGCTAAAATCAATTGACAAGGCTTATCGTGAAATTGATACTGAATATATTTTCCATTGTGAAGATGACTGGAAATTTCTTAAAAGTGGATTTATTGAAAAGTCAATGGAAGTAATGGAGGAGGATGAAAAAATTTTAGTTGTTGGGCTTCGTTCAAAGGAAGATTTTAAGGAAGATTTTTTTTATGATAAAGATTATGTTTCAAAAAAAGGGGAGCATTACTACAATGTAAAAGGAGAAATATTTACTTACAATCCAGCTTTGAGAAGAAAAAAAGATATGGATTTGTTTGGGCTTCACGAGAAATTGGAAAATCAGCGATATGAGGAAGTTTTGTCGAATTTTTACAAGGAACGTGGATTTAAAGCGGTATTTTTTAAGGAGCCTTATGTGACCCATATTGGGAATAAAAGGCATGTGCATTTTAGCAACAGGAGAAAAAATACAGTTCTGAATTTTAAGATTGATAGGTTGATTAAAAAAATTAGAGCAAAAATTTTGAAACTAAGAGGTAAGTTATAACTTGAAGGGAGGGAAAGATGATATATTTATTTTTAATAATAATTTTGCTGTTTTTGGCATTTATTGTATATAATAAAAACTAGGAAAAATTTTGTTTTATGCCTTATGTATCACAGTGTTGACAGTGAAAAGGGAAAAGGCGGAATTTTTGTGGATGAATTTGAAGAGCATATAAAGTGGATAAAGGATAAAAAGACTTTTAAAATGGAGGAATTGAAGGGATTAGATTATAAGTTGCCGAAAAAAATTCAATACTTATAACTTTTGATGATGGATATAAAAAAATAATTATACTTTTGGCTTTTTCCAATTTTAAAAAAATATAATATGAAGGCTACAATATTTTTTTGAATACAAAGTTTATTGAAAAAGGATGATGCTTATTTAAACTGGGCTGAAATTAGGGAAATGTATGAAAGCGGACTAGTTGATTTTCAGCTTCACACACATTCGCATCAGCTGACAATAAAGAATATTGATGTTCTGGATTTTTATGATGAGGAAAGTTCACCATATTTTAAAAGAGAAAGTTATAGCCTGTTTTTTGATGGAAATTATGATGAAAAAAGGGATGCTGGAAAATTAAATGGACTTCCTGTGTTTAAATTGCGAAGCAAGATTTCTATTCCTGGCTATAAGGCTAAAAAGGATTTTGTGGAAAAGTATAGAAATATTGTGGAACCTCAAGAGAATAATATGTCTGAAAAAGAAAAAAAGGAATTTTTGAATAAATTATTTAAAGAAAGAAAAAGATGAGTTTTTTTGATAAAAATTAGTGAAGAACAATTTAAAAGAAACTGTGAAATTTGAAATTTTGGAAAATAAAAAAATTATTAGTGAAAAATTGGGAAAAATTCCAGATTGTCTGGCTTATCCTTGGGGACATCGATATAAAGGCAATAGAGACGATATAAAAAAATTGGGAGTGGATATTTTTATAACAACTAGAAAGGGCGTAAATTCCTTAAAGCTTAATAAAGACTGGATTTATCGTGTGAGCGGAGATGATTTTGAGAATTTTGATGAATTTAAGAATGAATTGACTGATGGATCTACAGCAATTTATAGAAAAAAATATTCAAAAAAAGCATTAGGAGAGAACAAAAATGAAAGAAATAAAAAAAGTTATTTTTTTAAGTCAGCCGCTAGAGGAAGATGAATCTCTTACACATGAAGAAACAGTTGAGCTATATAAAAAAATATTTAAAAAAATTACAATGAAAGCGATATATTGTTTAAATTACATCCAAGGGGAATTTTTTTACATATAAAGATGAATTTCCGGAAATGGAAATATTTACAAGTAAAAATACCTTTTCAGATATTTGAATATATGGGAGTATATTTTGATACAGTTGCAACAGTTTATTCTACTGCTGTGTGGGATATTAAAAAAATGCTAGAAAAAAATAGATTTTTTTTGGAACAAAGGTACACCCAAAAACTGCTTGCCCAATTTGGAAACATAGAAAAAAATAAGAAATACAAAAAAATAAAAAAATGAAAGGTAAATTTATGAAAAATAGTAAAAATTAGATTTTGGAGAAATTTTTAAAAACTGAAAAAAATACATAAAAAAATATTATATATTAATCATCCTTAATATTTTGCTTGCAACAATGTCATCGCTTGTTTCCTCGGCTCCAATAGCATTAATAAAAAGGTTGTTTGACAAAGGAATTTCAGGAAAAAGCGAAAAAGATATATTATATGCAGCAGGTGCAATGATAATGCTTGCAGCGATTGGTGCAATACTTATGTACTGGAATACAATTTTTTTTCAACAGTAATTTCATCTTCTATCTATAAAGATATCGTTACTGATATTTATAATAAAATACAGACTCTGGATATGGAATATTTTTTTCTGGGAAAAAAATAGGAGATATGATGACACGTACTATGACAGATCCCAGCAATATAAATTCAATTATATTAGAAGTTTTTAATATGATACCTGAAGTAATAAAATTAGTACTTTGCCTTGGGATAGCCTTTTATATAGATTTTGATTTAACTTTGGGTGTTATGATTGTTACTCCTATTCTTATCGTTACAGTAAGAAAATATGCCAAAAGACTAAAACGATCGGGAAAACAAAGGCAAGAAGCATTGGACAGCCTTAATTCCAAATTACAGGAAACATTATCTGGAATTAGAGTTATTAGGGCATTTGCGACAGAAAAGCATGAGATAAATGATTTTAAAAAGAAAAACATTAATTTAAAGAAAATTGCTGTGAAGTCTGCCAGATATAATGCAAAAGCAAATTCAATAATGGAAGCTATGAATTATATAATTATAGCGTTACTGCTAATGTTTAGCGGCTACCGAGTTTTAAGGGCAAAAAATTTTACACCTGGAGATTTTATTACGATAGTAGGGGCAATTTCGTCAATGTATACGCCTGCAAGACGTGCAATGACAAGATTTAATTCCATAAGTGCAAATATATCTTCTATTACAAGAGTTTCTGAAATTTTTAGAAGAAGTGCCGGCTATTGTAAATAAGAAAGATTGCATAAAAATTTGAAAAACTTTGCAAGAGATATAACTTTTGAAAATGTAGATTTTAAATATAAGGACAGTACTGAAAAAAATATTGAAAAAAATATTAATTTGGATGTTAAAAAAGGGTGAAACAATTGCCTTTGTTGGAAATTCAGGTGGAGGGAAAATCGACACTTGTAAACCTGATACCTAGGTTTTTTTGATGTATCAGGCGGTTCATTAAAAAAATTGATGGAATTGATATTAGAGATTATGAAATAAAGAGTTTACGTAAAGCAATAGGAATTGTGCCGCAAGAAACGTTTTTTTATTTTCTGGAACTATACTCAGCAATATAAAAATATAGCCGTCAAAAATGCTACTTTTTGAGGAAATTGTGGAGGCAGCGAAACAGGCAAATGCACACGAATTTATTGAAAATCTTTCTGATGGTTATAATACAGAAATTGGAGAGCGTGGAGTGAAGTTGTCTGGTGGACAGAAGCAGCGGATTGCAATTGCACGTGCAATCTTAGAAAATCCTCAAATATTAATTTTAGATGAAGCGACTTCTGCCCTTGATAATGAGTCTGAAAAGCTAGTTCAAGATGCGCTTGAAAAACTTATGGATGGAAAAACTACATTTGTTATCGCCCATAGGTTGACAACAATCGAAAAATAGTAATAAAAATAGTAGTGATACAAAAAGGGTGAAATAAAAAGAAGTTGGAAATCATAATGAATTGTTAAATAAAAAAATGGAATTTACAAAGCATTATATAATAAAAATTTCGATTTTAATAGTAAAAGCTAATATTTATTAGAATAAGGAGACGAAAGATGAAACAGATTAAAGGAATTTTCCTGTTTTTAATGTCAGTTGTGCTAGTGGCATTTGGAAGTCAGGATTCAAAAAATTCAAAGGGCCTAGTAAAAAAACTAGAGGATGGAACAAAGGAAGTTGGAAAAAGTATAGTTGGCAAGAAAAATAAAGCTGTAAAAGCAGACAATAAGAAAGAGGTGGCAAAAAAAGAAGGAAATAAAAAAGTTGAACAAAAATCGGCACAACCACAACCACAGCCAGTTCAACAACCTGCTCCAGCAGTGGCAGCACAAACGCAACCACAACCACAATCAACACAGCAGCAGCCACAACAATCACAGCAAAATGCAGTGCCTAATAATCCAAATTCAGCACAAAACAAGGCTGTTAATCCAGAATATGCGCTTGATGCAAATAATAAGACTAGCGGCAAAAAAGGAAGTAAAAAATATAAAAAAAGTAACCAGTATAGCTTTTATAAGGAACCAAAACATAGCCGTTTGAAAAATAATTCATCATCATCGCATAAATCTTCACATGTTAAATCTCAAGATTCTTCTGCAAAACCAGCCAGTGGAGGAAATAGTGGCGGAAGCAGCAGTTCTGGAGGAACTTCAACAGGTGGCGGAGATTCAAGTTCTTCAGAATAAGGATAAAATTTATGAAATCTAATATTAAACTTGTTTGGAAATTTATTTAGTAAGATAAGTATTGTAAGGCAAGGGGATTCGACCCCTTGTTGAAACAAAAAAGTTAGATTGTCAAATATTTAGAGAGTAGAAAATGATCTTAAATTAGAAAAACAAACTATAAAAGGAAAGGTAGTGAAATTTTAATATGTTTAGAAGTAAAAGAAGGGAATTGCAGGAAAAATATAGCAAAAAAACGAATATAGATATTTTAATATCCCTGATTCCAATGCTGCTTGCTGCATTTTTAGTTTACCAGGTAACGCCTATTTTGGTAATATTGTCGGCAGTTGTTGCATCAGAATTGGCAGAAGTGATATTTTCATTATTAATACAAAGAAAAAAAGAAACTTTAAAGGATTTGTCGGGAATAGTAATAGGGGCTTTGACAGGACTGGCACTTGCTCCATTTACACCGCTTTATGTAGCGGCATTTGCAGGGGCAATGGCAACATTGTTTGGGAAAGTTATATATGGAGAAACAGAAAAGAAAATATTTAATCCAGTAATTTTAGGAAAGTTATTTGTATTGACATTTTTTCCAGCTGTACTTGCTTCAAATTCTGCAGCATGGGCTAATCCTGAAGTTTTAAATATTTCTGAAAGTACTTCATTGCCCTCTTTAATTTTAACAGATAGAGGGATAATTGGGGAACTTTCGATAATTGCAATGGTTTTTAGGAGCCATATATTTGCTTTTTAGATCAAAAATAACATGGCATATACCTGTATCGTTTTTTGTTACAATTTTCTTTGGGTATTACATTGCTTCAAATCAAAATATTAATGTGGCTACTTCACTTGGAGAAGTGATTTTTATGGGAGTTTTTGTATTGACAGATACTTTTACTACTCCACAGCATGGTTTTGGGAAGGTATTTTTTGGATTTCTTGCTGGAGTTTCAACAATTATATTCTGGTTTATGGGAATCCAGGCAGAAGCGATTATCTATTCTGTATTAATATTAAATCCTTTTTACAAGACCAATAAATACAATTTATAAACCAAATGTATTCGGAGTTGAAACAGTTTCATTTGCTGAAATAATACAAGGACTTGGTCTTGCAATTTTGATAATAGCGCTTGTTTTTTTGCTGTTTCATATTTGCATACTTTAGGATTTGTGCCATATATTGTTTATATTTACATAGTTTATGGAATATGGAGATTGTATAACAACAGATAGAAAAAAATAGGAAGGTTTTATATGAACTTTAATTTAAGTTTTTTTAAAATAAATTAAAAAAATAAAGAAAAAGATATTTTACAATCTGAAAAATAATTTTTTTACCATGGTGCAATTCCGTGGTTTTTTTATTATGTTCGGAAAAAGAAAAAGATAATTTATATTTCCACATCCAATAGAAATTTGGAAAAATTATTATTCAATGCTTGAAAAATTATTATGAAATGTCTGAAAATCAAGAAAAGTATTTTTGAAAAAAATTTTTTAAAAAAATAATAAAAAAATAATTGATATTTTTTTGAAAAATATTTCACAAAAATAAGGAAGATATTACAGGAATAAATATAAGATTGCTAGATATTTTTAAAAAAATCAGGAGCAGTTTATTTTATTTGTAAATTTACAGATTACTTTAGATGTTTTTTTGAAAAGGTTAAGTTTCTTTCATTTGAAATTGAAAAAGAATATAGTTTTCCACAAATTTTTGGATTTTCTTATGGAAAATGGATATGAAAAATTCGTATTTGATTGAGAAAAAAAGGGCAATATAGCAGACGTGGGGATATTCTTGACATTTTTTTCCGCCAGATTTGGAAAAATCCCGTGAGATTGGAGTTCTTTGGGGATGAATTGGAAAGCATTAGGTTTTTTTGATATTGACAGTCAGATTTCTGTGGAAAAAAATAAAGAAAATTAAGATTTTTTTGGAAATTTGCTTTCTGGAAATAATTATGAGCTGATTGAGCTAATTGATGAATTAAAGGCGAAAGATATTACGATTGTTATTGAAAAATGAAGAACTTTTTAGATTATAAAATGGAAGAATTTATACTGCTGGATAGAAATCGGGAGGAAGTTTATCGGAAAAAGGTATGAAAAATCTAAAGAAGAAAAAGTATTTTTTTGTACAGACTAAAAAAATTTTTTTCGCAGGAGCAGGTTGAAACTTTTAGAGATAAAAAAATAGGCTTTGAAAAAAATTGTCAAAAAGCTGAAAAATGTCTATATTTTTTTACAAATAATTATGAAAAAAATTGGCTGAATACGGTAAAATTTTTAACTGAAAAGGAAAAATAATCTGGAAATTGAAAAAAATATGAGCTGTTTGAAGGATTTATTTTTAATGAAAAATAAAAAAATAATGAAAAATAATTTTTCTTGTGCTGACAGATAGGGAACTTGATGGATATATTTATGAGCGGAAGAAAAAAACAAATAAAGCTGTAAAATATAAGAAAGTCAATCAAATAATCGAAGGCGACTATGTAATTCACGTTCAGTACGGTGTTGGAATTTACAAGGGAATTCAGACGATAGATGAGCGGGATTACCTGAAAATTAAGTATGCTGATGAGGATATTTTGTATATTCCTGTGGAAAAAGCTGGACAGGCTGGAAAAAAATATGTGTCAAATGATATAGAACCGCAGTTATTTAGGGCTGGGGACACGTGGGTTTAAACGGAAAAAGGAAGAAAAATTGAAGAGGATATTCAGAAATTTGCGGCGGAACTTATTAAAAATACAGGCAAGAAGCGCAAAGCCAGAATGGTTTTGTATATCAGAAGGATACTGTGTGGCAGGAGGACTTTGAAGCGAAACTTTCCGTTTGAGGAAACAGAAGATCAGAAAAAAATGCCATAAATGATGTGAAAAAAAGGATATGGAAAGTCCACAAATAATGGACAGGATTGTCTGTGGAGATGTTGGATACGGGAAAACTGAAGTTGCAATGAGAGCCGCATTTAAAGCAATTGACAATGGAAAGCAGGTTGTTATGGTGGCTCCGACTACAGTGCTTGCAGAACAGCATTTTGAACGGTTTAAGAGAAGATTTGAAAATTATCCGATTACGATTGAGAATTTGTCAAGACTTACAAAAAATAAGTCAAAGGAAATTTTGAAGAACTTGAAAAGCGGAATTATTGATTTAGTTATTGGAACTCACAGGATTTTTAAGCGATGATGTTCAGTTTAACAATTTAGGGCTTCTGATTATTGATGAAGAGCAGAAATTTGGTGTAAAAGCCAAGGAAAAACTGAAGGCACGGCGGGAAAAGCTGGATGTGCTAACATTAACTGCAACTCCGATTCCACGTACATTAAACCTTGCGATGCTTGGAATCCGTGAAATTTCCATAATTGACACGCCTCCGACAAATCGGCTTCCCATTATAACAGAAGTTCTAGATTGGGATGAGGAAACAATAAAAATGGCAATTTTACGTGAATTGTCACGTGACGGGCAAGTTTTTTATATTTATAATGATGTAAAAAATATGAAGGAAAAATTGAAGGAACTGAAGGAAATGCTGCCTGACTTTGTAAAAATCGAATTTATTAAATAGTGCAAGAACACTCGCGACTTTAGTCATGAGATGAATTGCACGAAAATTTTAGTAAGCATATAGGGAAACTTGTATGTAGACACGGAGCAAAACCGTGCAACAAAGAAACTGAATTGCTGGGAACTCTTAAAGCTAGTATAACCACAACATAATACCTAGATAATAATATATGGTATAAGTGTGATGGTGGCGAAAGCAGAAAAAACATACTAGATGGTGCAAGGTTAAATCCTAAACATTATGATAATAGACAATCAGCAGCTAAGCCTGAAAAGGAAAGTTCAACGACTATCCCTCGTGAGGGGAGTACAATACAAGCGATTGGTATTGGAAGTGATTTCGCCTAAGTCCTTGAAATAGGATATGGATAAGATATAGTCTGTGCTTGTTAGAGATAACAAGAAGTTCATAAGAGAACTGCGTAAGTAGTAGCGTACTTATGTGAACGACGCTTCCCACTGTTGTGGGGTTTTAAAAACTTTAAAAATATTTAAAAATAAATATTACTTTTTTGACAGATAAAATGTAGAATACATGGTATAATATCTCTGATGAAAAGGAGGTGATATCTATGTATTTAACTTTAAAAACAACAAGTAAAAACATCTTAGTAAAAAAAGGAGTTTAGGAATTTAAAATATTTATCTCATATAGCCAAGAACTTAACTAATGAGGCTATATATAATGTTAGACAACACTATTTTTCAAAAATAAAAAAAGTATTTAAGTTATAACGAAAAACTATAAAAATGCTTAAAAAAATAGTGAGAAATTATAAGAAAATTAAATTCTAATATGGCTCAACAAATTCTAAAAAGAAGTAGACGGAAGTTTTCAAATCATTTTTTTGGACTTTTAAAAACTTGCTAAGAATGGTCAATATGATAATAAAAATATAAAATTACCTAAATATCTTGCTAAAGATGGATTTTACAACTCTTGTTATAGGATTTTGTAAGATTAAAAGATGATATTCTGATAGTTCCTTATTCAAATTCGTTTAAGAAAGACTCATCAGGAAAGTTAAAAATTAAAAGCTACCACCAGTATTAAAAAGGCAAGAAAGATAAAAAGAGATTAGAATAATACCAAAACAACATTCTAGGTACTTTGAAATTCAATATACTTTATAAAGTAGAAGAAGTTCAAAGGGAATTAAATAAAAGAAACAATGCACTAGGAATTGATTTAGGTATAGACAATCTATGTACTTGTGTTACAAATGCTGGAGCTTTCATTCATAATAGATGGTAGAAAAATTAAAATCAATAAATCAATACTATAACAAGATAAATGCAAAATTACAAAGTATAAAAAGATAAGCAAAAGATTGAGCGAACAACATTAAGACAAAAAGAGAAATAGCTAGAAAGAGAAATAATCGCATAGAAGATTATCTTTCAAAAAGCAGCAAGAATAATTATAAATTATTGTCTTTAATAATGATATAGGAAGAATAGTTCTAGGATATAACGAGGATTTTCAAAGAAAATTCAAATATTGGAAGTATAAATAATCAAAAACTTTGTAAATATACCATATGGAAAAATTAAGAGATAAATTAATATATCTATGTAAACTATATGGAATAGAATTTAAACTGCAAGAAGAGAGTTATACATCAAAGGCAAGTTTCTTTGATGGAGATGAGATTCCAATATATGATAAAGAAAATCAAAAAGAATATATATTCAGTGGAAAAAGGATAAAAAGAGGACTGTATCAAACAAGTAAAGGCTATCAATTAAATGCAGATTGTAATGGAGCATTAAACATATTAAGAAAAAGTAAAGTTGTGGATTTAAGTGTCCTATACAATAGAGGTGAGCTGAACACACCTAAAAGAATAAGGGTAGTGTAAAGCTATCAAACTTCTTAGAAAATTTTTGAATATTTTTAAAGATTTTAGAACCCTGCGACTTTAGTCGTGGGAGGTTCAGAAATGGACAGCTTCCGCCAAAGGAAATTAAAGATAAATTACTACGTTTTGAAAATGGGCAGTTTGATATTTTAATTGCTTCTACAATTATTGAAAATGGAATTGATGTGGGAAATGCCAATACAATTCTGATTGAAAACTTTACTGGACTAGGATTATCGCAGGTGTATCAGCTGAAAGGGCGTGTAGGGCGTAGCAACAGGCAAGGATACTGCTATTTATTAAAAACGAGAAATATTACAAAGCAGGGGCGGCAAAAGGAAGAAAGTATGCTAAAAGTGGAAGGGGTAAAATCAGGCGGTTTTCAAATTTCGATGGAAGATTTGAAAATACGTGGTGCTGGGAGAAATTTTAGGGAGATAAGCAGCATGGAACGATTGAAACTTTTGGCTATGACTTGTATAAAAAAATGTTAAATGAGGAAATTCGTAGGCAAAAGGGCGAATTTGTGGAAAAAATTGAAAATGTAGAAATTATTCTGGATGAGAGAGGATTTATTCCTGAAACGTATATTGAAAAGGATGAAAGGTTAAATATCTATAAGCGGTTTGCAATGCTTGAAACAAATGAGGAATTGGCTGAATTGCTTGATGAAGTGAGAGATAGGTTTGGAAAAAAATTCCAGAACAGATGAAAAAAATTCATTTTAAGCATTAAATTAAAATTATTTGCTGAAAAAAACATAAAATTCAGAGAATTCTTGAAACAAGAAATCATTTTTGAACTATATTTTTTTAGAAAACGCACAAGAAGAACGAGCAGAATTAAGTGAAAAAAATGGAAATGAAAAAAAGTCGTAAAAAAATTATTAATTCAACAGTTTTAACAGAAAAAAATAAAAAAAGAAGATATTGCTGATAATTTTGTTATAATGAAAGTTAAGAAAAAAATGAGTTTATAAAAAAATCTGTAAAAAAATATCACATTGAAAAAAACAAAAATATTAATATATAATGGATTATGTAAAGCATACTTAAAATCGAAAGGAGAATGTAATTTTAAAAATAAAAAAATTACATATTATATAATGAGAAATTATGATGTAATTGTAGTTGGTGCTGGACATGCGGGAAATGAAGCAGCTTTGGCATCGGCAAGATTAGGATTGAAAACGGCAATTTTTACGATAACGCTTGATAATATAGGGGTTATGTCCTGCAATCCATCGGTAGGAGGACCTGCAAAAAGTCATCTGGCTAAAGAAGTTGATGCTTTGGGCGGAGAAATTGGGCGAAATATGGATAAAAGTTTTGTACAGATGAGAATTTTAAATACAAAAAAAGGGCCGGCAGTTCGTTCGTTGAGGGCTCAGGCAGATAGAAAAATTTATGCAAGAGAGATGAAAACAACAATAGAACATCAGGAAAATCTTGATACTATACAGGATATTGTTACGGAATTGATTGTTGATGAAATTGAAATTGTTGAAAATGGTTCTAAAAGAATAGAAAAAGTTGTAAAGGGAATAAAAACTAAAACTGGAATGGAATTTTTTGCAAAAGCAGTTGTGCTTGCAACAGGAACATTTTTGAGAGGGCTTTTGTATATTGGAGATAAACGTGTAAAAGGCGGAAGAATGGGAGAATTATCTGCTGATGATTTGACAAGTTCGCTAAAGTCATTAGGATTAAAAATGGGAAGATTTAAAAACAGGAACTCCTCCAAGACTTGATATTAGAACGTTAAATCTTGAAAAAAACTTGAAGAGCAGTCTGGAATAACAGGAGTTCCATTAAAATTTTTCAATGAGAACTCCAAATAGCGAAATTTTTGGAAAAAAACCCCAATTATCTTGCTATTTAACAAGAACAAATGAAACAACACATAAAAATAATACTTGATAATTTAGACAAAGCACCAATGTATAACGGAAGCATAAGCAGTACAGGACCAAGATATTGCCCGTCAATTGAAGATAAAGTTGTAAAAATTCAACGACAAGGACAGCCATCATTTATTTTTTTAGAGCCAGAAGGCTTTTGAAACAGCGGAAGTTTACATAAGCGGACTTTCTACAAGCTATCCTGCCAGTTTGCAGCAAAAAAATTGTAAATACAATTAATGGACTTGAAAAATGCCCATATAATGCGATATGGATATGCTGTGGAATATGATATTGTAGATCCAAGCGAACTTGATTACACACTTGAAACAAGAAAAAGTAAAAAGGGCTTTATCTGGCTGGGCAAGTTAAATGGTACAAGCGGTTATGAAGAAGCGGCTGCACAAGGAATTATTGCTGGAATTAATGCAGCTCTTAAAAATAAAAAGGAGAAGAACCGTTTATTTTTGGATAGAGAAAGCTCTTATATCGGAACGATGATAGATGATTTGATAAACAAAGAATTATTTGAGCCATATAGAATGTTTACAGCAAGATCCGAATTCCGCCTTATTTTACGTGAAGACAATGCTGACATCAGGCTTTCTGAAAAAGGCATATAAAATCGGACTTTTGGATAAAAAAATATTATGACATTGTGCAGGAAAAAGAAAAAAATGTCAAAGAAACTATGGAGAAACTGGAAAAATATAAAATTAGGAACTCAGCAACGAAAAGACTCGTGGAAATTCTTGACAAATATAATGAAAGTCTAAAGAGCGGTACTACATTAAAAAGAAATTTTGCGTCGTCCAAAAGTGACATATCAAGATATAAAGTACATTGCTGAAATTATTGAAAAATGCACCAAATTTAAGTTTTGATGCTGAAACTGAATATCAGATTGAAGTTCAGACAAAAATACGAAGGCTATATCGCCAAAGCAATGCAAATTATGGAAAAAAACAGCATAAACTTGATGACAAAAAAATTCCTAAAAGATTTTGATTATGAAAAAAATGAAGGGAATTACGAGAGAAGCGAAACAACGTTTGAAGGAAAAATCAGCCGTATAACGTTGGGCAAGCATCTAGGATGTCTGGAGTAACACCAGCAGATATCTCAGTATTGTTGATGTATCTGGATGGAGTTTTAAAAATAAAATGAAAAAAATAGAAATTAGGAGAAAAAAATTGGAAAATATTGATTTTAAAGAATATTTTTATAAGTTTACTTGAAAAAAATCAGAAATTAAAGTGGAAAAATGAAAAAAATTGGAAAGATGATGAAATTTTTTTAGAACTTTTTATATAAAAAAATCAAGTCATGAATTTGACAGCAATTAGAGATAAAAAAAGGAATATTGGAAAAAAACACTTTGTAGATTCATTATTTTTTTAACAAAAGTTATAAATGATAATGAAAAAAATCATTTATTGATGTTGGGACAGGTGCAGGATTTCAGGACTTGTACTTGCTATTTATTACCCAGAAAGAAATTTTTTTATTAGTTGATTCAGTTAGAAAAAAATAGACTTTATAAATGAAGTAATAAAAGAATTAAATTTAAAAAAATGTAAATACAAGTTTTGAACGTTCTGAAGAGTTAATAAAAAAATAACCGTGAAATCTATGATGTTGCACTTTGTCGAGGAGTGGCCAATCTAAGAATAATTTTAGAATACATGATTCCATTTATAAAAAGTAAATGGCCGTTTTCTGCCACAAAAATTAAATTTAAACGAAATAGAAGAATCTAAAAAGGCTTTTAAAAATTTTTAAATGCAAAAAAATAAATAATATTTTTTTGAATTTAAATTGCCAGAAAAATGAAGATAAAAAGAATAATATTAGAAATTTTAAAATTAAAAAAAGACAAGTGAAAAAAATACCCAAGAAAAAAACTGGGATACCAGCAAAAAAACCACTATAATTTTTTTAAGCCATTTAAAAAAATTTTTCAAAAAAAGTAGTTGACAAATATTTTCTTTTATGATAATATATATCTTGTCGATACGAAAAATGTATCAACGGACAATAGAGATATTAATAATGTAAAGAAGCAATTAAGTGTATAATCAATAAAGTCAAGTATCTTGAAAAAGATAACGTCAAGACTAAATTAGGTGAAATTTAAATATATGTGAATATATTGAATGAAGAGTTTGATCCCTAGCTCAGGATGAACGCTGACAGAATGCTTAACACATGCAAGTCTTTGGCGAAGCTGTGCTTGCACAGCCCTAGCCAAGGCGGACGGGTGAGTAACGCGTAAGGAACTTGCCCTGCAGTCAGGGATAACAGACGGAAACGACTGATAAGACCTGGTAAAGTCAGGCGGACTCATGTCCAGCCTGATGAAAAAGAGATGCTGCAGGAGAGCCTTGCGTCCTATTAGCTTGTTGGTGGGGGTAACGGCCCACCAAGGCGATGATAGGTAGCCGGCCTGAGAGGGTGGACGGCCACAAGGGGACTGAGATACGGCCCTTACTCCTACGGGAGGCAGCAGTGGGGAATATTGGACAATGGGGGGCAACCCTGATCCAGCAATTCTGTGTGCACGATGAAGCGTTTTTCGGATTGTAAAAGTGCTTTCAGCAGGGAAGAAAAAAATGACGGTACCTGCAGAAGAAGCGACGGCTAAATACGTGCCAGCAGCCGCGGTAATACGTATGTCGCAAGCGTTATCCGGAATTATTGGGCATAAAGGGCATCTAGGCGGCCAGATAAGTCTGGGGTGAAAACTTGCGGCTCAACCGCAAGCCTGCCCTGGAAACTATGTGGCTAGAGTACTGGAGAGGTGGACGGAACTGCACGAGTAGAGGTGAAATTCGTAGATATGTGCAGGAATGCCGATGATGAAGATAGTTCACTGGACGGTAACTGACGCTGAAGTGCGAAAGCTAGGGGAGCAAACAGGATTAGATACCCTGGTAGTCCTAGCTGTAAACGATGATTACTGGGTGTGGGCATGAAGAGTGTCCGTGCCGAAGCTAATGCGATAAGTAATCCGCCTGGGGAGTACGGCCGCAAGGCTGAAACTCAAAAGGAATTGACGGGGACCCGCACAAGCGGTGGAGCATGTGGTTTAATTCGACGCAACGCGAGGAACCTTACCAGATCTTGACATCCTGCGAAGGCCTGCGAGAGCAGGCTGTGCCTCCGGGAACGCAGAGACAGGTGGTGCATGGCTGTCGACAGCTCGTGTCGTGAGATGTTGGGTTAAGTCCCGCAACGAGCGCAACCCCTATTGCTAGTTGCCATCATTAGGTTGGGAACTCTAGCAAGACTGCCTGCGAAGAGCAGGAGGAAGGTGGGGATGACGTCAAGTCATCATGCCCCTTATGATCTGGGCTACACACGTGCTACAATGGCCGGTACAGAGAGCCGCAAGGCGGCAACGCCAAGCCAATCTTTAAAAGCCGGTCCAAGTTCGGATTGAAGTCTGCAACTCGACTTCATGAAGCTGGAATCGCTAGTAATCGCAGATCAGCAATGCTGCGGTGAATACGTTCTCGGGTCTTGTACACACCGCCCGTCACACCACGAGAGTTGTCTGCACCTGAAGCTGCCGGTCCAACCGCAAGGAGGAAAGCATCTAAGGTGTGGATAGTGATTGGGGTGAAGTCGTAACAAGGTATCCGTACCGGGAAGGTGCGGATGGATCACCTCCTTTCTAAGGAGAAACAAGCACTGCTTCTTTATATATCTTTATAACTGTTAGGGACAATGGGAAATGAATAGTAGGTAAAAGATTATAACTAAACTAGAGTAAAAAGTTATTCTGGATATAAAAGCTAATAAGGGCACACGGAGGATGCCTAGGCAGCAACAGCCGACGAAGGACGTGATAAGCTGCGATAAGCCGGGAGAAGATGCACATAATCATTGATCCCCGGATTTCCGAATGGGTAAACCTGCATGCCTGGAGGGCATGCGTGAAAACGGCAAGCCTGCGAACTGAAACATCTAAGTAGCAGGAGGAAAAGAAAGTAAAAAAACGATTCCCCAAGTAGCGGCGAGCGAACAGGGAAAAAGCCTAAAACCGTGCCAGTGTCAAGCGGACAGCGTTGCTGGCACGGGGTTGCGGGACTTCCATTAACGGATTGTCATAATGTTTAATCTGCATATGTGTAAGTGGAACCAGTTGGGAAGCTGGACCGAAGAAGGTGAAAGTCCTGTAGAACATAAAGCATATGTGGAGACTGGAAGCACCCGAGTAGCGTCAGGCACGAGGAATCTGGCGTGAATCAGCGTGGACCAAATCACGTAAGGCTAAATACTGTTGTTGACCGATAGTGAAGAGTACCGTGAGGGAAAGGTGAAAAGAACCCTGAGCAAGGGAGTGAAACAGAATTTGAAACCGTGTGCTTACAAACGGTAGGAGCACTTTATGTGTGACTGCGTGGATTTTGGTTAATCATCCTGCGAGTTATGGCTGGTGGCAAGGTTAATAGACGGAGCCGAAGGGAAACCAAGTCTTAATAGGGCGTCAAGTCGCCAGTCATAGACGCGAAACCTAGTGATCTAGGCCTGTCCAGGCTGAAGCTGAGGTAAGACTCAGTGGAGGGCCGAACTCACCGCCGTTGAAAAGTTGGGAGATGAGATAGGTCTAGGGGTGAAAAGCCAATCGAACTAGGAGATAGCTCGTTCTCTCCGAAATGCATTTAGGTGCAGCCTTGAACTGAGATATGTGGGGGTAGAGCTCTGTATGATCTAGGGGGCGTACTGCTTACCGAAATCAAGCAAACTTCGAATACCATATATCATGTTCAGGAGTGAGTCCGTGGATGACAAGGTCCTCGGACGAGAGGGGAACAGCCCAGACCGCCAGCTAAGGTCCCTAATTATGTCTAAGTGGGAAAGGAGGTGGACATTCATAGACAACCAGGAGGTTGGCTTAGAAGCAGCCATGCCTTGAAAGAGTGCGTAATAGCTCACTGGTCGAGAGTGCCTGCGCCGAAGATGTAACGGGGCTAAGACATAAACCGAAGCTGCGGAAGATACACTGTATCTTGGTAGGAGAGCGTTCTGTAGGCCGTCGAAGCGGATGCCGCAAGGCCGTCCTGGAGGTATCAGAAGCGAGAATGCAGGAATGAGTAGCGAGAAGGCGGGCGAGAATCCCGCCGGCCGGAAGTCCAAGGTTTCCAGGGAAGCGCTTTGTCCGCCCCTGGGGAAGTCGGGACCTAAGCATAAGCAAAATTGTGATGGCGAATGGAAAACAGGTTAATATTCCTGTACCGCTGTTATCGCTTGAGAGACGGAGTGACGCAGGAAGCGTATGCGAGAAGGCTGACGGTTTAGCCTTTCTAAGGGCTCCAGCGTGGGCGTGCAGGTAAATCCGCACGCCTAAACGTGAGACCTGACGGGGAAGTGCATTTGCATAAGTCGCAGATCCTACACTGCCAAGAAAAAAACTTCTATCGATGAGAAGCAGCGCCCGTACTGTAAACCGACACAGGTGGACAGAGTGAGAAACTTAAGGCCGACAGGATAACTCTAGCTAAGGAACTCTGCAAAAATAGCCCCGTAACTTCGGGAGAAGGGTGCCTGACATACCTGAAGGAGAGAAGCGCTCCCAGGGAAACAGGCCGCAGTGAAGAGTCTCAAGCAACTGTTTACCAAAAAAACACAGGTCTATGCTAAGCTGAAAGGCGACGTATATGGGCTGACACCCTGCCCAGTGCCGGAAGCGTTAAGAGGAGGAGTGAGAGCTCCGATTTGAAGCCCCGGTGAACGGCGGCCGTAACTATAACGGTCCTAAGGTAGCGAAATTCCTTGTCGGGTAAGTTCCGACCTGCACGAATGGTGAAATGATTTGAGAGCTGTCTTGGCTGGAGACCTGGTGAAGTTGTAATGCCGGTGAAGATACCGGCTACCTGCAGTAGGGACGGAAAGACCCCGTGGAGCTTTTACTGTAGCTTGGCATTGGGTTCTGGCAATGTGTGTATAGGATAGTTGGGAGACTGTGATGTGATGGCGTCAGCCATTGCTGAGTCGCTGTTGGAATACCAACCATATGCTGTCGGAATTCTAATCTGGCAACGGAGACAGTGCTAGGTGGGCAGTTTGACTGGGGCGGTCGCCTCCCAAAAGAGTAACGGAGGCGTTCAAAGGTTCCCTCAGGCTGGATGGAAATCAGCCTAAGAGTGCAAACGCATAAGGGAGCTTGACTGCAAGACTGACGGGTCGAGCAGGTACGAAAGTAGGAGTTAGTGATCCGGCGGTTCCGTATGGAAGCGACCGTCGCTCAACGGATAAAAAGCTACCCCTGGGGATAACAGGCTGATACTTCCCAAGAGTCCATATCGACGGAAGTGTTTGGCACCTCGATGTCGGCTCGTCTCATCCTGGGGCTGGAGAAGGTCCCAAGGGTTGGGCTGTTCGCCCATTAAAGAGGCACGCGAGCTGGGTTCAGAACGTCGTGAGACAGTTCGGTCCCTATCCACTGCAGGCGCTTGAATATTGAAAAGATCTGACCTTAGTACGAGAGGACCGGGTTGGACAGACCTCTGATGTATCAGTTGTCACGCCAGTGGCATGGCTGAGTAGTCACGTCTGGTACGGATAACCGCTGAAAGCATCTAAGCGGGAAGCCGGCTTTGAGATGAATATTCGTAGTATCCATAGAGAACATATGGTCGATAGGCTAGGGGTGCAAGTGCAGCAATGCATTTAGCTGACTAGTACTAATATTACGTCTGCTTTTAAGATAATCTTTTGCTGCTGCTATTTATTTCTCATTGTCTTAATGGACAGTATATATATCTAGTTTGGTGATGATAACGGCAGGGATACACCCGGAAACATTTCGAACCCGGCAGTTAAGTCTGTTAGTGCCTAAAATACTTGGATTCGTCCTGGGAAGATAGGTAGTTGCCAAACTTTTTTAAATATGTGTGTCTCCGTAGCTCAGCCGGTTAGAGCATCTGACTGTTAATCAGAGGGTCGTTGGTTCGAGTCCAACCGGGGACGCCATTTTTTTATGTATAAAATTAATTTTTTTAAAGGCTCTATAATATATATGGGGGTGGAAAAAGAAATAAAAAAATAGCATAAATAACAAATTCATAGTATTATGTTTTTTTGCCAAAAATAACATAAGAAAAAGAATTTGTATTTATACAAAAATAATTTTACCACATTCAGACCTGAAATAAAAATAAGAAGAAAAAAATTTCTGAGATGAAGTCATTCACTTAGATAGGAAGGGAAGAAAAATACAAGCATATCAACTGTCATTAGGATATTTCATGACATTGAAGTTCCTCATAAGGAGCTGGACTATGAAACTGTATACCTTGATGAATTTAGATTAACTCATTCTTCTGTTTGACATAAGAATTAGAAAAAGTGATATGTTGAACGAATAAGAAAAAAAGATAAATTATGAATTTTAGGGGGATTTTTGTGTCAACAATTAAAAATTGAAAACCTCACTTTCTCATATTATGGCTATGTAAAACCTATATTTGATAATGTATCATTTTCATTTGATACGAACTGGAAAACAGGGTTAATAGGAAGAAACGGAATTGGAAAATCAACACTGTTTAAGCTACTTTTAAACAAAGAAGTTTATAAAGGGAAAATCAGTAAAAGCGTTGACTTTATTAAATTCCCACCCAATATAAGTGATGCTTCAAAATTAGGAATTGAGTTATATAAAGAACTAATATCAGATGAGGAAGAATGGAAACTATTTAGAGAACTTAATTTGCTAAATGTAGATGAGAGTATTGTTTACAGAAAGTTTGAAACACTTTCTAAAGGAGAACAAACAAAAAAATCCTTTTTAGCTATTTTTGTTTACAAGAGAAGATGGTTTTTACTTATAGATGAACCAACAAACCATTTAGATATGGACGGAAGAAAAAAATTGTCAGTGAATATCTGAAAAAAATAAAAAAAGGGTTTTTTTGCTTATATCTCATGATAGAGATTTTTTAGATGGTTGTATCAATCATGTTATTTCTATTAACAGGAATTCTATTGATGTCCAATCAGGAAATTTTACATCATGGTATGAAAATAAAGTGATGAAAGACCAATTTGAAATCAGTCAAAATGAGAAATTGAGAAAAGATATTAAACGATTAAAAGAAGCTGCAAGACAAAAGTAAAATTTGGTCTGATAAAATTGAAAATACTAAAAATGGTGTGAAAGTATCCGGCGTAAAACCAGACAAAGGACATATAGGTCATCAGTCAGCCAAGATGATGAAAAAATCTAAGAATTTGGAGAATAGACAAAATAAGGCAATAGAAGAAAAACAAAATTTACTAAAAGATATTGAAATAAAGGAAAGTCTATTATTGCATCCATTACATCATCACAAAACTCCTCTAATATCGGTTGGTGATTTATCATTATACTATGGAGAAAGACAGATATTAAGTAATGTGAGCTTTGAGATAAAACAAGGTGATATAGTAGCTATATATGGAGGTAATGGTAGTGGAAAAAATCAACCTTGATTAAAAATTTTATTAGGTCTCAAATCATGAGTATACAGGTGATGTAAAAATTAGCAAGTAATTTAAAAAAATATCGTATATTCCTCAAGAAACATCTAATTTAACAGGAAGCCTAAATGAGTATATTCATAAGCAAGGTGTTGATGAAACATTGTGCAAAACAATTCTTAGGAAATTAGATTTTGCAAGAGAATTATTTGAAATGGATATGAAGAACTATAGCGATGGACAAAAAAAGAAAGTTTTAATTGCTGCAAGTTTGTCAAAACCAGCTCATTTATTTGTTTGGGACGAACCGCTGAATTATATAGATGTAATATCGAGAATACAGATTGAGGAAATTATAAAAGAAGCAAAGCCTACACTAATATTTGTTGAGCATGATAAGAGGTTTGTAGAAGATATAGCTAATAAAAATAATACTATTATAAACTAAATAACAAATCCCAATTTATTGAAGTAAAAAAATTACATAGAACTTTCATTGAAACTTATAATTTTAGATAAAATGAAAGTTTTTTTATTATTATTTTCAATATATTAAAAAAATAAAAACTATTTCTATAATATATATAGGGGTGGAAAAAGAAATAAAAAAAGTGGAACTTATCTGTAACACCTACCATGTATATGGAATAAGAGTATGATACAAACCATATCCTGATAGATATTTTAAAGGACAGGAAATCATCAACCATAAGGGAATTCCTGCTATGTCATAAAGACAGTATAAAAAAGGTTGGAATGGATATGTTCATGCAGTTCAGGAATACGGTGTACTCCTGTCTTCCACATGCTGATATTGTGGCAGACAAATATCATGTCATAAGGCAGGCAAACTGGATGATAAGGGATGCGAGGATAAGATTATTCAATTCAGACATAAAGTACAGGGAATACAAGAAATACTGGAAGTTGATAGCAAAGAATCCAAACAGTGCATTCAGTCCTTCACAGAAGAAGAGGCTAAAGAAACTGAAGAACCTGATAGGAGAAACTAAGGGAGTCAGGAATAAAGAAATGTATTAAGTTAGGGGAAACATTATCAAACTGGGAAAAAGAAATAAATAATATACAAAAATATAATATAAATAATAGATTTGTTGAAGGTAAAAATAACAAGATAAAAGTAATAAAAAGGTTATCTTATGGGATAAAAAAATTCGACAACCTTAAAAAGTTTATTCAGCTTAGGATCTCTTAAGGTTATCGAACTTTTTCCGCCCCCACACTTGACAAAATGTCTAGTATTATAATAAAAAAATGGAGTTTAACAAGATTGTTTTACTCCATTTTTTTGTATAAATTAAATTTTTTTATAATTAATAAGATTTAGCTAATTCATAAAGTTTTTTTCATATTCTTTTTGCAGATCTATCCCAAGAAAAAAATCTAAATCCATATTTCTTTTTAACTAATTTTTTTCCCAAATATCAGGTCTATCATAATAAATTCCTTCTGCAACTTTTTATTGTAAATAACATATCATCTGCATTAAAGTTTGTGAATGAGAAGCCATTTCCTTCATCTGTAAAGATATTATAAGGTTTGACAGAATCTTTTAATCCACCAGTTTCCCTTACGATTGGGATAGTTCCAAATCTCATTGCAATCATTTGACTAAGTCCACAAGGTTCATATCTTGAAGGCATTAAAAACATGTCACTTCCAGCATAAATTTCATTTTGCAAGCTGTCCATTATAACCAAGATAAACTTTGAATTTATCAGGATACTTCCAAGCTAGATGGTTATAATAGTCTTCGTAAAATTTATCTCCACTTCCTAAAATTACAATTTGGACTGCATCATATTGCAGTAGATTTTCAAGAGCCGCAGATACTAGATCCAATCCCTTTCCTTCAACAAGTCTTGAAACTATTGAAATTAGAGCAACATCTGATTTTTGGAAGTCCTAATTTTTTTCTTGTAATAAATATTTATTTTCTCGTTTTTTTATCCAAAGATTCTTTATTAAAGTGAATTATCCCTTTTTGTTGTTTCAGGGTTAAACACATCTGTATCTATTCCATTTAAAAATACCATGAATATATTTTCTATTTGTAATCCATTCAAGCCCTTCACCAAAAATATGCATATTTTATTTCTTCAGCATAAGTCGGACTTACTGTATTTACAACGTCTCCATATCCAATACCAATTTCCATGAAGTTTAAATCATTTCTGTCATCCATGTAATATCCCATTCTTTCAAATGAATATTTAGAGAATTTACCCTGATACATTAAATTATGAATTGAATAAACTGTTCTCATATCCCAATAAAAAGGATCATAGTTATATCTAACATTTAAAAAATATGGAACTGGACCTGTTTGCCAGTCATTACAATGTAAAATATCAGCCTGTAAATTAATTTCCTTTAAGAATCTGAGTGCCAATTCTGAAAAACATCGCATATTGAACATCTTCGTCAAAAATCTCCATAAACATGTCCTCTTTCATATAATGCTTTATTTTCAATAAAATAATAATTTATTTTGTCATCAGGATATCTTACCAAATTAAATACATCCCCGTGACTCTCAAGTCTTGCAACCCATTCTAGTTTTTCAAGATACTTTAATGGTATTATGTCATATTTAGGCATTATTATAGAAACTTCATGTCCCAATTCCTGCATTTTTTTAGGCAATGCACCAAGAACATCGGCTAATCCACCAGATTTATAAAAACGGAGTCACTTCAGATGCCAAATATACAATTTTCAAATTAATCACTCCTTATTAAAAAAATTTCTTATATTAAACAATTAGATTACCATTTAATAGTTTCTCCTGGTTCTATTAATCTATTGTCATCATGTACTTTTACTCCAGCAAAAATTCTTACATTTTTACCAACAATTGATCCATCAGGTATAACTACACCTTTTCCAATAACTGTAATTCCTGAAGATAATAAGTCTGGACGTTCTTTATTTGGAATATTTGCATTTCCATTTCCTATAAATGAATTTTTACCAATATATGTTTTCTTATCGGCAATAATTGTATCTAGGTGAGAATTTTCATCTACGTAAGTTCCAGAAAAAATTATACTATTTCTAACAGTTGCCCCTTTTCTAACAGTAACACCTGGTCCTAATACTGAATTTTCAACACTTCCTTCAATTTTACATCCATTACAGATTAATGAATTTTGAACACTTCCTGTAACTCCAATTCTTACTGGAGCTAAGTCTTCACTTCTTGTATAAATTTTCCATCCTTGGTCGTACAAGTTAATTCCAACTTCTTCAGATTTTTTGATTAAGTCTAAATTTGCTTCCAAGTATGAATCATAAGTTCCTACATCTTTCCAATAACTGTCATAAGTGTGAACATAAACTTTTCTATCTTCTTGAATCATTGAAGGAATAACATGTTTTCCAAAATCTAAATCGCTATTTTCTAATTTTTCAAGATATTCTAGCAAAGAATCAGTGTTGAAAATATAAATTCCCATTGAAGCTAAATTACTTTTTGGTTCTGCAGGTTTTTCTTCAAAGTTTAATATTTTTTTATCTTTATCAACTTCAAAAATACCAAATCTGCTTGCTTCTTCAATAGGTACAGGTTGTACAGCTATTGTCAATTCAGCATCATTTTCTTCATGTTCCTTTAACATCCATCTGTAATCCATTTTGTAAATATGATCTCCAGATAAAAATTAATACATATTTAGGATTTTTTTATTTTTTAATAAAGTCAATATTTTGTCTAATCGCATCGGCAGTTCCTTGATACCAAGAATTGCCACCAAGTTTTTTTCATGTGGCTGTAACATTGTAATGCTAGAATCTCTTCTGTCAAAAATCCCAAGGTTTTTCCAGAACCAATATGTTCATTTAATGATAATGGCAAATATTGAGTAAGTAATGCAACATCGTAAATACCTGAATTTGAACAGTTACTAAGTGCAAAAATCTATTATTCTAAATTTTCCAGCAAAAGGAACACTTGGTTTAACTCTTTTTTTCTGATAGAATGTCAAGTCTTGAACCTCTTCCACCAGCTAAAAATCATAGCTAAAAACTTTCATATAAATACCTCCATATTTTATTCTTTACAATTAAAGTATACCCCTATTTTTTTAAAAAAATCAAATTATTTTTTTAAAAAAATTTTTTTATATCTAATTTTTACAAGATAAAATCTATCAAAACTGGAGATTATTTAAATAAAAAAATGATGTACTATGTTATTTTAAAATATTAAATTTCATAAAAAAATAAAAAAATTATATTTTATTTATTCTCTCACAAAAAAATATTAAATACTTAAAAAAATGAGAGTGTAAATTTTTTTGTGAAATTGTAGTAGTAAATCTACAGTTCTTGATAAATAAGAATTTCAAGAAATTTTTATTTCTTTAATATTTTTTTACACTCTCAAAAAAATAAATTTATTATATTTTTATAAGTTTAACTCTTTTATTTTAATAACTCCCAAAAATTTTTCTCAATAAGTTCTTCAAAAAAATAATATTTTTTTCTTTTTTTCATTATTATGTAAAATTAGAAAAATATAAATCAGTATAAAATTCCTTTTTTTACTCCATTTATAGAAAAAAATGCCCGCATTTTATTTTCTTTTTATTTTTTTAAAAACAAGTATTCTTCCTTTATTATCATCAGCTTTAGAAAAAAATAAATTCCAAATGTCAGATTATCAAATTGAACTTTTTTTAATATTCTTGTCTTTAATTTCTTCCTTTTTTTCAAATAAAAAAATTTTTTTACACATCTCATTGTTCAATTTTTTTCAATATTTTCATTATCTGTAAAAATAAATAAAAATCCTTTCAATATTTTTTTCCATAATTTAATCCCTCCATTTTTTTAATTCTTTTTTTATTAATTTAAATATTCAATTTTGAATCAATATTCAGTATTTCTCAGATCACCTCTTTTTCTATAAATACCTAAATATTTTCTCAAATAATCTTAATTAAACAGATAAATTAATTTAAAGTATTGTATCATAATATATCAAAAAAATATTAGAGTATATTTTATTTTTTTATTAAATCCTGTTTAAAAGCACTAATGACAAAGGATTCTTAACAATAATTAATATTAAAAATAAAAATTAAAGAGAAACTTAAAAAAGTGGATTGAAGTCTTTAAATAAAGGAAATAATTGATTTTATATTATTAAAAAAACATAAAATTAATTTTTTTGATTAATTATTTAAAAAAATAAAACAATATAGTATCAATAGTGTATTGATAGTAATATAATAAGGAAAAAAATGGGATTCAAAAACTTGTATAACTAATATAATGCAAGAATAAAATTGAGAAAAATTTGAAAAAAA
>BNJV01001293.1_pt1 | contig 62386 bp, 123 predicted proteins | sample 8540591 | NCBI WGS metagenome assembly BNJV01 (sample SAMD00202457, study PRJDB9452) | human saliva metagenome | host: Homo sapiens | reverse complement strand
TGTATTGCGATCGATTTGTCTGCGTCACTTAGAAACTGACCTCAAAATCAGGCCGGGCGTCCAGTCAATACCGCGCTGGCGCGCCAGCTGCGCATGAAACTCCCTCCTGCCCACCAGCTGAGATAAAGATAATCCCATGATTAAGACTGTTAGTGAGTCTGACACCACATCTGAATATTTCATTGATGTGACAGAAAAATGATCTCATTTACTAGTATTTTGTCAGTTTGATAATAAGAGTGAATGGTTTCACCAGACCACTGAAACTGACCACCACTGCCTGGCCCACCTGTCCACACTGCAGACCTAGCCCCGGCTGCTCATCCATTGAGACCACCAGAATTTTGATCCCATCCTATATGATAAAGAGCAATGAATTTTGAGAAACTTTCTAACAATGAGCATCCACAAACCGAATCACATACACCTGTGTAAGATCAGAGGATTACGTCCACCCAAAGATGAAACCTGAAACGGCACTGATGCAGATAAACCGAAACCGAATTATAATTACCACAGAATAATACCAGATCCGGTTTAACACCGATTGATTGAATACTTTAATATTTGATTTGACCAGATCCGCCGTCAGACGGCGCTGATGAAGGACAGCTATGAACAACTTTCAGATCGGTATCATCCACGATCAACAGATCGTTTTAGGATATTTGTACTGAAATTACGCAACCTGCAAGATTGCCAGGTTAATCAAATAAAACTGACCCGCTTATTTATACTGCCACATGACTTATTTATGATGGGATAATACGGTTTGAGTGTTGTGATTATTTGAATTGATAAAATTAATTTGACACAGGCAATATTACACAAAACCAATGTTACGATGGTTCTATAATAGAAGAAATGTTAGAAACAAATACACACTTTATTTGACGTGACCAGGTGAGTCTTAAATATTTATTTTGCTATCAGACAACCCACGCCAAACCTAAAGCACGTTGCCACTGCGCACCAGGAGCGTTCGTAAAATAAATCAGAATAATAAAGATAAAAATGAAACAATGATGAAATTATGTTAGTTTATTATTTTTTCTTGACAGTTTTGATTACAAGATTTTGATGGATGATTTTATTAAGATTTAACTGACAAAACAATACTATCAATGATATTGTTATGTTTACCAGATTATAATAATATCAATGAACTGAATTGATATAATAAGAGGTTAGGAAAATTTTATATTATATACTGAATTGTTTTGACACTGATAATCAATGTCCGTATATAGTTACAGAAACAAAACCATATATGCATGGATCGAGACACCGAGATAGAACTGATAATCATCATTACAGCCAATATTGATTTTCAAATTTCACTGCACAACATCTTTCAAACCTGTGTGATCTACGAGAGGAAAACATTGCTCAGCATCGTCCTAGGATCTGAATGATGTAGAGGAAGATCAACTGGTTCATCACCAATATTTTGCTCAATTCATTTAGCAAACAACTCAACTACCGTGAAACCACGTCAACAACCACAGCACAGTTTTACATTTCATGAGCCAGCATACCAGAAAACACAAAAACACCACCGGCCGATAGACGAGAAGTCAGCCCGCTGGGGCTGTGGGCGCGACTTTGAATTTCAAGATGACACTGCAACGGCATTTGACAAAGAAGGTTCAGGTCCAGCATTTGACGAACCTGGCGACACAAAAGGGGCAGTTTATAGTGCCGGGGCCAGTCAGCGCGTGACCAGGAAGGGCACACTGCAAGCGCAAAGGGACACTTGAAGAAGAAGACAAAAAGAATAGGGTCAGAATACAGAAGAAGGGAACAGAGAACAGTGGAACGAATGATCATCGATGAAACCATGATAATCAACTGGTAACTAAAACGTAAACGAATCAAAACTGATGAAAAGCACAACATCCGCGCGATTTCAGTGACGATTGTGACGGAACCTGATCGCCGGAAGAGTTAAACTGGTTTTGATGGACCGACGGCGACGCAAAGGTCTTATAAAGGCTGACGCTGCACCACCGTTCCGTTTGGTGCCCCAACTGTTGTTGCCTTGATTTTCACATTTTACAGTCGCCTGATTGTTAACCAAGGAAGGTGGTGGCACACACAGAATAAAGAGAAAGACATGAGATATAGAACATATTAATAGCACGAGGCCTGGGGTTTGAGAATGATCAAAAATGAAGATAAAGAGATCAATTATATAGATCAAATTACCAAATAGCAGATTGCACAAGAATGGAAGAATCCATTTTATCGATCAGCAGAGTTGGCGGAACGAATGATCTGGTACAACATCAACTGTTGTATTTATTATCGATTTTCAAAGGTGATGAATTTTGGAGATTTACGAGTGAAATATGTTTGTTGTTTTAAAACCAATATAAATCAGTTAAAGATATTGAGTTAAATTCTGAAACTAAATATGAGGATAAATATTCTTAGGACGATAAAATAACATGACAATTTGAGGTTCTGTGATGAAGTTAATTTTTATGAGACACGGTGAGGCGAGTGATCATGTCGGAGCAGGTCTTCTGATACCCTCCTATCTTTGTTCGCTTTAACGCTGAGAGATGGTATTCAGAAGGTTCAGGAAAAATGCGCGTAAATTAGGAAGAATAGATAAAGTGTATTACTCGCCAATCGACAGTTCAGATCGCTACATCTGGTTAGAGGAATATATGCCAAGTGTTGAATTTGTACCCGACGATAGAATTCCGTGAAATTGATTACGGCACCTATAATCAAAGAGAAATGATTCTATATTATTGGATCATGTACGAAGACAGACAAAGAATGGTGACTGTAAGGTTTGGAAAATATGGTGGCACAAATCGATGTGAGATATACAATGAATTGATTAAATTTCCTAGAAGATTTAGAAAATGAGAATTTGCATAAAATAATATTATATTAATCGTATCTCGTGGAATATAATCATCGCTAATGCGGATTTTGAATATAAAATCAGCTCTCCATTTACAGTAAGCGTGGTTATATGTATTGATAATGTTGATTTTAATGAGGCCAAGAAAACTAGAAATGAACTCATTAAGATAACACGGAATATATTAACTATGGAGAATATATAGTTAGCCGTGTTAATCATTCAAGATCAAAGATTATTTATCTTTTAGTAGCATCGAGACGATACAGCATATGATGTTGAGTACATGGCTTTTACGGAGCTGTGTGAAGGATTTAATGATGATCTTAGATTAGTGTTCAGTATTAATAAAAGTGTAAAATATAGGCACCAACTACGAGGTTGTATGTCTCTGTATTTAGAAATTTTGGGAAATCAGAAATGGATTACTCATTATGTAGATATTGGTGTAAATAAATTTGTTTTAATTAATTGTGGTGATCCCGAAGAACCTGATTTGATTAAAAAGATACATTGATAGTCTTGATATAAATGTTGATGTGTGGTGTATGGCTGGTGTATTTAATTGTAATAAGGAATGTGCAATTAAACAGAGAATAATTGATTATTGGTAGAATTAATAAATGGTATTTACTTGTTGATTCCGATGAGCTATGACTTTCTCATTTTAGAAATACGAAATATAGGTGACTACACTGTAAAATTGGAGCAAGATAAGGTTTTACTAACAAAAAGCTTGATGATTGATATTTATCCTAAGGGTAATATTTTATCAAAAGGAACCTGGACGAGTGAGATATGTGGATAGGTATGGATATTGTTGTGAGTCAAAGCCTGGTGATTTTTACGATTTTATGGTGGAATGAGAACAAGGGTAGTTCGATCAAGTCTAGTATTCAGAAAATATCATTATTTAAAATATACTGGTAATGAATTTATTGCTAATGATCATTTTATCTTTCCATATAGAGTTAAATAATACTTCACTTAGACATATTTTTATTACACTATAAGTTTCAGCCGGATTTTCTTGACTATTATAAGACTTTAATAGTGAAGGAGTCCACTGGAACGGATCTAGTGAGTATAAAAAGTATTCAAAATGTTTTTGAAACAAATAACGAGGTTGATTTATTTAATAAAAGTATCTCAATGGAAGTTGGATTATGATGAAATTTTTGATTTATTAAATGAAATAATTTCATATATAGTTTCACATTGACGTAGTATTTTAGTGGGAAAGGAAAAATATGGAAGTAATACTACGTGCGTGGCGGTTTGTTACGCAAGAGAATGAAGTCGGCAATTATGGCGTTTATTTTGCTTTTTAATGTCGACACATGATTTTGTCAGGTCTTGCAATTAAGAATGCGACGGATCAGGCGGCGGGGGAAAATTGGGAAAAAGGTTCAGAGTGCCTTTTGTTTTAGAAAATAATGCTAGGTACAAATATGAGGACTCCAAGGGTGCTGGCACTGTGAAGAATAAAGACATTGAGCAGGATTAAGCTAGCTTTTGATGGGGTGACCGGCAGTGTGAGACGGATGGATTCTTTGGTTGATCTGAAAAATGCTAAACAAGCGAGACTGCCGGATGGTACTAAAGATTACGATGCGAAAAAGGAAAAAGATTATGGTGAGGCGGTGAATTTTATGGGAGTAAATGATTCGGCGCAAAGAATTAAAATTTAGGACAGAAACCTTGTTAGTATCTGGACGACATATTAAAAGTGATGATAAATTTAAGGTCTTAATACATGAAGATTTTGGTGAAATTAAATAACCTGAAGCTTAGGAAGCAAGATTAAGGCCAGGCAAATCCGCATGATCCAGATAATTTACAAAAACATCACGAGCCTGCGTGAGGAAGTTATGAGGATATTTAGTGAAAGAATTCAAGAAGGCAGTTCGATCGAGTTATTTGAGAATATTTTCTACACTGACCTTGCAACTACACGGAAGACGAACAAGGTAAAATTACGATAATGAGATCTATCAGAATGTGACATTTTTGCAAGAAGGACGTGAATGTTATGTCAAGGATTCTAGAGCAAGCAAAAGAAGTTGGATTGATTGAAAATGTATCACAACAAAAGTGAACAGGAATTAGCTGGAATTGATGAGTACGCTAGGTGGAATTTATGGATTAGTATTTGGAGTGATGATGTTCGAGGTGATTCTTAGTTGCGTATTGTCATTGGTGCTATTTCTCTGGATTAATGAGCGTAAAAAGAAGTGGAGTGCTGCTTTCGATCGAGGTTTCAAAAGTGAAGATTGTTTTACAGTTTGTGACTGAGGTCCTACTGATTTTTGTAGTGAGTTTTCTTCTTTCATTCTTTGTGGCTGGCAGCGTGTCTGCAGAAAATCGGCGACAATTTAGTATCTCAAGCTTCGAAAATACGACGAAAGAAATTAATAAATCTTGAATGGAAGTTTTGGTGCGGATGCGGATTCGTCGGTGACAACAAAAACAATTGATCACATTGATGTTACGGTGAGGCCAGAACTCAGATAGGGACTTTTTGATGCGATGGGTGATCGGTGGCAGTTCTAATTGGGGCATCACCGATTCTTAGATTAAAAACCAAAACAGCTATTGATGGAACTAGAATAAAATGAATGTATTTTCGAGAGCAATTATTGCAGTTTTAAGAAAACCTTCAAGAAGCTTGATTTTATTAGTGCTAATGATCTTGATTTTTACGGCATTAATTTCGTGCAGTGGTGAAATTCAATTGGTGACCTGACGGAAGGCTGATCGGAATTTTAATGCTGGTTTCGTAATTAGTACTAAGGGAATGACGCCGGTGGTGCAGCTATTGCTGAGGTAGCTTCTGGCGGGGTAGAGACTGATGGCGGCACGGGCGTTGAGAAGACACAGAGTGGAATAAATCTTGGTGGTTAACTTGAAGCAGGCAGAGTTAGTTAAGGAGGTTAAAGAATTGAGTCAGTAAATTTTTATACAGAATGAGGTTGTGGTAAGTGATAAGTACCAGACGGTTGAAGATCGCGCGGTGGGGTGAAACTTGATGGGATGAGGTCTAATTTTACTGCAACATTTGTAGATGACAGTCAGCTTTTTCCAGAGTTCTTAAAATGGACGATGAAATAAAACAGGGGCGCGGAGTTTTGCGTGGAGGAAAAGATGATACTGATACACGAGGAGTTTGCTGAGAAAAATCATTTAAAACTTGGCGATGAGTTAAGTTTCAAGATACATGGTAGAAAAATTAAACTCGTGGTGGTGGGCATTTTACGGTAAGGATGCTCAAATGAATGTTTTATGTCTGAAGCCCAAAAATCGGCTATTTGTTAGCTTTAAGACACTCAAGAATATTTCGAGAGATTTACGATTGCAACAAGTCAGCTATTTTATGTGATCCGAAAAACAATTGAAGAGGTAGTGCGGAGTAAAAACAATGAATCTGCCTTGGAGAACTTAGTGATCGAAAATAACTCGAAAAGAATAAGGACCTTTATCAAACGATTGAGAGTGTAGAGAAGATACTGAATATGATGCTACCGCAATCTCTGTATGAGAGTATGTTAGTACTCTGGTTTTGTTATTGATGTTTTGGTTCGAGGTGGGATACATGAAATTGGCACATTACTGCATATATGGGAAAGACTAAGCTGGAGGTATTCTCGCAAGTTGTGGTTGAACTTTTAATTATTGCGATGATGGGCTTTTGTCCCGGCAATGTTTGTAGTAACTTAACTTCGGACGCAATGATCTAAAACGATTTTAGAACAGGCAGACTCGGCGGAAATGAGGTGTAGATGAAATTAATGTGAACGTAAAAGAACTTAATGCGAACGATTATGTAGCAGTAATGAGTTTAGGAGTGGGGTGATTTTGCTTGCAACTGGTGGTGCGTCAATTTCAACGATGAGGCTGACGCCAAAACAAATTCTTTAACAAAGATGAAATAGGAGGAATATGACGGTATTAAGTATGAAAATGTTGGATTCAAATATGACAATACAGGTGTGGAGGTTTTTGAAAAATGTGAATGATTGAATTTGAACTCAGGGAATTTTATGCAGTGGTGGGAAAATCTGGCTCTGGTAAAATCAACGTTCTTGGGATTACTGGCGGGACTAGATACTCCGACAACTGGAGAAATCCTAGTAGATAAATTTGATATTGCGGCGATGGGGTATTCATATCACCGGAAGAATAATATGCGTTAGTATTTCAGAGCTATAATCTGATTGATTATCTAACTCCAATGGAAAATTTGAAGCTAGTTAATTCTCAGGCAGTAATGAGGTACTTAAAAAGAATGGGACTTGAGGAGTCGATTCATACTCGAAACATTATGCAGCTTTCTGGTGGGCAACAACAGAGGGTGGCAATTGGGCGAGCGCTGGTTTCTAAAGCGCCAATAATCTTACACCGAATGAGCCTACGGGGAACCTAGATGAGGAAACAACCGGGATATTATAGAAATATTGAAAGAGGCGGCGCATGAGCGATCATAAATGCGTGATTGTAGTGACGCATAGCGATCAGCTTACGAAATCTGCGGATGTAGTATATCAATTAAAAGAGAAAAGTCTCGTGAAAGGAAATAAAAAAGATATAGGCTCGAGGATATTTTTGCGTGCTATAATCTTCTAAGAAAGGCTTAAAATGTGCACAATTTGTAACGTCGAATAAGTGACTTGTCCGAACTGCGGAAGCTACAAATGTAACTCGATGGGAAGAGTGGTAGTTCCAGCGGAACTGTATGATTTTTGAAAGATGGTGATGGGACTTTTTGTGCAATTTTGGGCTATCTTGCTTCGGATGATGTATAATTTACATTGCGAAATTGCGGTGAGGTGTTTTTCGATAAAGAAATCATAAAAATGGCTAGGTAGCGCTAGCTATTTTTAATGTTGTACTAAAATGAAGTTATTGATTCAGAGGTGAATCTTGTTAAATAAATTAAGGCGTGGGCGAAAGGAGAGGTGTCCATGGTAAATACAAAAATATTGAAACAAAAACTGAGGGTCGAGATCCAGGGAAGCCATGCAAATATATTTTTGTGACTGGCGATGATACTATCTGGCGTTGGTAAAGGGGATTACTGCAGCTTCGATGGGAGCGATTTTGAAGGCGAAAGGGCTACAAAGTGACTATGCAAATGTGACCCATGCTTAAATGTTGATGCAGGATTATTAAACCAGTTGAGCATGGTGAATGTTTTGTGACACATGATGGCGTGGAAACTGATTTGGACTTAGGGTCACTATGAGCGTTTGGATTTTTGAGACAAATCGTTACTCGATTGCTGTCGGGTTCAATTTTCAAGGAATTAATTGAAAAGAACGTGCTGGCGGTTTTCATGGTAAGACTGTGCAATTGGTACCACATTTTACAAATCGGTGCAGGAAAAATCGAGAAGGCTTCGAAAGATTCAGATATTCATATTGTTGAAATTGGCGGCACGGTTGGTGATTACGAGGACTGATCATTTTATCGAGGCACTAGACTTTTTGCCAATAAAAGTGGGACGTCGAATTGTCTCTATGTGAGCGTGGTCTATGTGCCTTGGATTAATACTTCAAAGGAATTAAAAAGCAAAGCCTGCACAGAACGCGTTGAAGGATTTTGCGCGTTTTGGGATTATTCCGACGTTGTGTTTGTCGTACTGAGAATCCAGCACCTCGTGAAATTTGTGAAAAGATTGCACGTTTTTCAGGAATTTCTCGATACTGCCGATTAAATTTGCCAGATATCAATTCGGTGTGATGATGCCATTTAATGTTTTGAAATCTGATGCTTGAAATTTTGAATGATTTCGTCGGGGATACTAGCGAGCCTGATATGTCTAGATGGCATAGAATTTTCGAAGCGCCGAGCTGAGAAATATGAAAAACCGTGAAGGTGGGGTTGGTTGCAAAATATGTTGGAAATGAAGATACTTATATTTGTGTAGACAGAGGCCTTAAAGGCAGCTATGGCATGGAGTGGGGTTAATCTTGAAATTAATGGATAAATGCCGAGAAGGCTGAGGATAAAGATTTTGTACCGTGGACGGATTAGTGGTGCCTGCGATTCGGCAAGAGGCGCTGAAGGAAGATTCGTGCATGAATTGCTCTTGAAAATAATAAGCCATATCTTGGTCTCTGCCTTTGGCATGCAGGTAGCTTGCATTGCAGCAGCGCGAAGAGCGGGCTAAGAAGGCAAACTCTGAGGAATTTGATGAGAGACGCCTGAAAACGTGATCTATATTATGGACGATCAGAGGAAGAACTCGACTGCGAACGATGAGGCTGGGAGATTACAAGGCGAAGCTATGAAGGATAGTCAGACTGCTAGGATTTACGGAACTACTCAAAGTGGTTGAGCGTCACCGTCATCGCTTTGAGGTGAACCAGAAATTCTTGGATGCAATTTCAAAGGGGCGGGATTGAAGTAGTCTGGCACTTCTCCAAACGGAAAAATTGGTTGAATTTGTGGAAGCACCTGGATTGAAATTCTTCCAGGGGACGCAGGCTCATCCAGAGTTTAAGTCTCGCCCACTGAATGTCCATCCTTTGTTCCAAGCCTTTATGGATTCCTTGGTCTAGATTTTATTTACAGAGATAAAACTTCTTTAGTAGCTACAAATATAGGTATGGAGAAGATTAAACAATTACTTAAATTAGTGATCTCTACTCTTTATAGAGTGGAGGTTGAGAGCTAATGTGGTTGCAGCGCCAGGATACTGGTGCGGATTTTGCAACGAATATCGCAATGAGTTTGACAAAAACTTTGAAGCGGAATCCACTTGAGATTGCTGAAGAAATCCGTGGTGAACTGTTGAGACAGGCTGAGTCAGAAAATGGAGTTGTTGATAATGTGGAAGTTGCGAAGCCTGGTTTTATTAATATTAAGCTTGGTGATGGGTTTTGATAGGACGAGATTGCAAAATATCAAAAAGATTTCTTGAACTAATATATCACAGGATGAATATTTTGGATGAGAAACCCTACATATGTGAGTTTTTCCGATCCAAATCCGTTTTGAAAATTTTGCACGTCGAGTCATCTTTATACTTCGATGGTTGGGGACGCAAATGTCGAGATCATTGAGATTCGCTGGCGAAAAGTTGTGCGAGCAAACTTTGAGGCGACGTAAGCTACATGTGGCAAAAATAATATGCACTTTACATATGTTGACAGAATTTTCGGACGAGATGACACCGACTGAGAAGGCAGAACTTATGGCTGAGTCATATGTTGAAGGCTCAACGGCCTGCAGAAGAAGACGAAAAAGCTAACAAGAAATTGTTGAAATCAACCAAAAGATTTATAAAATTGCTGCCGCAGGAGGAGTTGTTGCAAAGCTTGAGGAAGAGCTTGAATCCAGTGAGGGGAGTGAAAAGTGATGTCGAGAAAGATCTTTTGATTGCAAAAGTGTACTGAGGGACAAAGCTAGTTATCAATATTTTGAAGATTTTTACCGAAACATTGGCGTGAAATTTGATCGATATTACCCAAGAATCGACGGTGGCTGGAAAAAGGCCTTGAGGTTGTAAAACGAGAACTTAAGAATGGCGTCCATGAAGAGTCAGATGGCGCTGTGGTATTTAAGGAGAAGTATGCGCTTGACACCCGTGTATTTATTAATAAAAATGGGTTGCCAACCTATGAGGCAAAAGATGTTAGTTTTAATCTTTACAAAATGGGCTGATTACCTTTGATAAATCTGATTGTACCGGTAATGATATTATCGACTATATGAAGGCAGTCTTGAAATCGATCGAGCAGTATCACCGGAATTATCGTCAAGAACTTTACATATTACACATGGACAGGTGAAATTGCCAGGAAAAGAGAAGACGTCCTCAAGGAAAGGGAATTTCTTGAAGGCTGTTGATGTGATCATTTAATTAACGATGAGCTGTTTGAAGTGCAAAAATGTGAACAGTAGTCGTGGTGATAGTAGTGAGACTGAACAAAAAAAGGTTGATCCGAAGATTTTGTTTGGTGCAATTCGTTATGCATTTTTGAAATATAAGGTTGGTGGTGACATTATATTTGATGTTGACGAGTCGGTATCTGTGACTGGTAATTCTGGTCCTTATCTGCAATATGCTGCAGTGCGAGCACAAAAAGTACTCGGAAAGATTTTGAGTCACAGTCAAAAACAAACGAGGAAGAGGGTACTCAAAATCCCTGGACCCTGAACGATTTTGAGAAGAGTTTGATCAAAAAGTTATACAGATATAAATCAGTACTTGAAGAGGCGGTAAAGGAATTGGCTCTAGCAAAAATTTGTAATCTTATCTTTGTGAAATTGCTGCAGAATTTAGTAGATTTTACGAAAATGTTCAGGTCGTGAGCGATTTTTGAAGATTGTACGTGGTGAAATCGTTCTTGCATATCTAAAAGTATTAACACATGGGCTTAGTCTGTTAGGAATTGAAGTCCCAGAGAAGATGTAGGTAAAATGAGCTAAATTACTTTGGTGGATTTAGAATGACCGGCTTGATCCTGAAAAGGATAGATTCTCGAGATAGCGGCAATTGCCACAGATTGGCAGTTCAATGAAATTGACCGGATGACAGCAGTTGTGAAGGTACCGAAGAAGCTAATCGAGGAGCGTATGGTGGGAGAATTCTGGGAGGCTAATCCGAATCGTATAATTCATTGGTTACTCCAGAATGAGAAAGGGAAGATGCTGAGTCGTGGAAGACAAATATTAGATTTTATTGAGAAGAATTTTGTAAGGAAGTATATCTTGCAGGTAATTCAATTCACCAGGATAAGAGATTTATTGTGAAGAGTGGCCAAAATTGGACAAGGTTGCATTATCGAATGTTTGACGTGTCTGCGTGGAAGATGATTTTGAGAATGCTTTAAAAATTAAGTTTACTAAATGGGAAAACCACCGTGCCTTAGATGATATTGAAGGTTCAATTGAAGAAATTAAGTATTATTTAGAGTTACGTGAAGAAGGATCGAGGTTAGAATGGAATTTAGAATTGAGGATTTGACCGGTATTGGAGAATATAGCGAAGAATTCTGTCAAAGAATGGTGAGTACGAGGGAGCTATTTTTAGCGCCGAATGGAAGGTGTTTCTAGTTCAGAGAAAGAATACAATTGAAGTGAGAACTGACAGCAGAACTTGTGAGTTATTAAGAGAGCACATGAATCGGTGATGACATCGCGTTATTTTGGCAATGGGGAATTGAGGTGGTGATGTCTGGACAGATGTCGCTTGATGAAATTTACGATAGGCGAGATTGAGTTATAATCTTTCAAAGAGCTTGAATAAAAGAAATTTAGTTTGAGTAAATAATTTGTTCTAAAAACTGCAGATGACTGCAGTTTTATTTGATAATTAGTTTTACCTCAGTTATGCTTTATCGAAATTAATTCTTGAACTATAGTTTTATCGCGAATTATGCTATCAAAATTATTTCTTGAACTAAAATATTATTTCTTGCGCTGGTCGTGATTTCTTCAGAACGTGAAATTTTTCTCATCAGTAGTTGGTTCTAGTGCTGCTTCAGCTACTCTTTGCAGTGAATTTATTAATAATGCGAATGAAGATAAAGACACAGAAGGCAACGATGAGGAAATCTACGACATTTTGGATGAAGTTTCATACGAAGGTGCTGGTCGGAGCCGCCAAGGAGTTAGGATGGTGATTTCGAGATTGGTAAAATCGATACCACCGAGGATGATGCCAACAACTGCATAATGAGGTCAGTGACGAGGAGCTGATAATTTTATTATCGCCACATCGATGATGACACCAACAGCGAGGTCGATGACGTATTGCCACGGTTGATGAAGTCATGAAATTCTTTGAGAACCGGATTCATCTTTTGAGTACTTTTCGAGCTTTTTAAATCTGGATTTTCTATGAGGCTATTATACCTTATAAAATATTTCTGGTATAGCAGGATAACCTAGTAGGGATTAGTCTTTTGTGTAATTTATATTCTCTCGATATAGCTTTTTGTGTGAGCTGAAGGAAGACTAGACAGCTTTGATATTAAAATTTTTCAAAATTTTCTTTAGGTTAGTGAGTTTTAATTTCTGTTTCAGCTGATTTTGCGGCCGGTTTTGAGTGCGCTGATTGGTTTTGGTTTGGTAGTTAATGAGATAGGCTAGTTGTAAAGTAAATTCGCAGAGCCAAAACGCGATCGAGATGGGCTGAGATTCGGGCGGTTTTCGAGGGTAGAATTTGGGGCATTATTTTTGGTTTTTCTTCTGTGGCAATTTGATCTTCTGAGCGAGTCAACATCCTCTATACCAAATTCCTCGAGTGATTTTTCTCGGTGAGCATGAGTTCATGAAGAACACCTTTTGAGGACGAACTATAGGCACGGAGGTCAGAGGATTTTAAAAGATCTGAATATTTACCCAGAGTTTCTTCATTGAGATATTTAGCCATAAAGTAGCTGCGAATTAAGCAATCGGTCACGAGTGTCTATGGTCTTTTGGCATTGAGAAGTGTACTGGCGCCAATAAGGAAAAATAGAGATACTACAAAAATTACAATATTTTTTTAGAGTGAGATATTTAAGAAAGTCAAAACCGCCATTTGAGTTTTGCTATGATTTTTATTTTCGCTTGCGATCTGTTGCAAAGTCATCTTATCCATGAGAATATTATAGCATAACAGATTTGAGATGCTATATTTAAGAAATGAGATACAAGTGGAGGAAGAGCTTTAGTGCAGGATGCTAAAGAGGAAATACGAGCAAGACTCCCGATTGAAGATGTAGTCTCACAATACATCGAACTCAAAAATGGGCTGGTAGGACGCTGAAGGGCGCTCACCTGGGGCGGATAAAACGCCGTCGTTTATGGTGTCACAGAAAGAGATTGGGTATGATTTTTCGGCGAATAAGGGCGGAGATATCTTTTAGCTTCATTATGGAGGTGGAGGGATAAGTTTCCGAGGCGCTAGAAAAATTGGCAGCCCAGGCTGGAGTAGAGTTAAAAATATGATCGCAGTGACGAGGTAAAATGCAAGATTAAAAATGCGAGCAAAGGAGGCCTTGGAGCTGACTTGTAAATATTTTCAGGTGTGTTTGGCGAAAAATAAGGCGGTTTGTGAATACGTATTTTTATAAACGTGAATTGAATCGACCGACGATTGTGGATTTTCGTGTGGGATATGCGCCAAATAGTAAGAATAGCTTGGTGCAGTTTTTAGAAAAACGTGGATATTCCTTTGGCGGAATTGAAAGAGGCGGACCTTGTGAATCGTTTTGATGGCGATTTATTTAAGGGGAGGATGATGATACCGTTTGTGGATGCAAATAGTGGTGACGGATTGGATTTACGGGGGAGAATTATCGATAAAGGCGAGCCGAAATATCTGAATACACCGAGATAGGGTTATTTAACAAGGGCGATTCATTTTTGGTTTGGCGCAGGCAAAAGAACGGATTCAAGAGCAATTTTGTGGTGATTGTTGAGGAATATGGATGTAATTTCGTCGCACCAGGCAGGGGTGAAGGAGGCGGTAACTTCTGGAACTGCGATGACGGAAAATCATTTGAAGAGATTTTTGTCGAGACTAACTTCGGATATTCTGATTGGCCTATGATGGAGATGAGGCAGGGGTCAAAGCAGCAGAGCGTGCAATTATGCTGGCTGGGAAAATTGGTATTTCATTGTCAGTGATTTCTGGATATGGGCAGGCAAGGACCCAGATGAGTTAATTAAAATTGATCCGAAGCTTTGGCAAAAATGCGTGGAAGACCGGATGCCGGCGGTGGATTGGATTTTGAAAAATATGAAACGAAGCTGAATTTAATGACTGGGCGAAGAAAGAGTACTCGGATTTGGCAATGAAGATCATTTCTTATATTGAGGACCCGGTGAAAAAGAAACATTATGAACAAATGGTGGCCAGAAAATTGGACGACGTGTTGAGGATTTGCGGGCGAAAAAGATCCAGGTGGAGACAGTGCGATTGAAACCCTGTAGCGACAAAGGGGCAAGGTGAAGTTTTTGGATGAGGGGTGAGGTGCTAAATACGCTGAAGACTTTGGAAGATAGTTTACAGGCAATTTTGGTGTATGGAGGTGCGGTGGGACAGGAAATTGGGCTGGAGATTCCAGAAGATGAAACAAGGCTGAGGAGCTGTCTTTTGATTTTGATGAAAAATATGCGGAATGAGGAGGATGCGCTGAAGAAGGAAACGATGAATTTGAATGCGCGATATAGGGAAGAGCTGAGGAAGCGGAAGATTTCGGAGCTGACTGAGCAGCTGACGCAGGTTGAGAGTGATGAAGAAAAACTATGGAATTTTGAAGCAGATTGAGCAGCTGAGAAAAGAATAGTAAAAAGAAAAGCAAAAAGAATAGCGGAAGAATAACGAAAAGAATAGCGAATGGACTTTGGGAAAAACTGGACATTTGTAAGGATTAGTGGTATAGTTACATAAAAGTCATATTTTTAAAATTGAAAGGGGTGTAGTATGGAAGACAACACAGGATCGGTTGCCTTATCTCAGAATGGGGCACTAGATAGATTTGTTGAACAGTTAATTGCTGAAAAAAGGTTCCACGAACGGAGCAACTGAAAGCTGATCTTTACAAAAACTAAATGATGCGATTTTTGACAGAGATCCTTATGAATTTGCCAGACTACTTGTTAGATAAAATTAACGCGGTATACGATGAAAAATAAGGGTGGCTCGGAACTGATTGAAGGGATTATTAAAGAGTCTGGCGTTAATACGGAACAGATTATCGAAAAACTCCTAACGAATTTTCGTGATGAATATTTAGCGTAGATGCTAATTAAAATATGACTAATACTTGTAAAATTGGGAGATAAAAATGAGTGAAAAACTTGAGGAAGACAGGTAAGTGAGCAGAAAACGTACCTAGTTCGGCGACTAATCAGGAAGTTGTGGGCCAGAAGGCAAAGAATAATGAGGTAAACCCGGAAGAGATCTTGAAAAGATTGATGGTTTGCCTTATTGATATTACAGACCGACAAAAACGTGATGCGATCTTGGATTATCTCGAGGTGAAAATGAGCTCAGTTAAAAGAATCTGTGGGTTTGGGGCTGATTGATGAAGATGAGTCTAAAAAGCAGCTTTATGCGTCGATGGGTGTTTTAGAGAAAGCCGAAAGTGGTTATTATGCAAGTTGGAATGATGGCAGTACCAAGCGACAAAAAGTTACAGGAACAGCAGTTACATGCGAAGAGTATTTTACTTGAGGGATGAATGATATCTTAGAGCAGAATTTGCGGATGCATGAGGAAGCTGATAAGAAAATTTTAAGACAAGCAAAAAATGAGGGGTTCCAGGACATTTGATAGGTATGACGCAGTGCGTAATTCTATAATGGCGAAGTATGATCGCGGTGAGATAGATGAGAGCACTATGGATCGCAGAATTAAAAAGTATCGATTCAATGATGGCCAAAGAAGAGAAGAAAGATAAGAATGAAAAGATTTTTGGCAGATGTTACGGTGACGGAAAAATTCGGCATATTTGCTAATGTTGAAGAAATTGAAGCCGAGAAGAAGAGGCTGATTGAGATGAATTCTGAGCAGCAAAAATTGATGAAGAATTTTCTAAAATCAAAACAAGATCTAGATCCTGACGATGTGGATTTTAAAGAAAAATGGAAAAACTCTCAGAGCTTAAGAGTAAAAAGGATACCGTCAGAAGTGAACAGCAGTCATTAGAGAAAGAGCTGTCGTCCTGAAGATGAACGAATTGACGAAAAGCTTTTAAAGATTGCGGAATCTGAAAAAGAAAAGGCAGATGAGAGGAGACAAAAACTGGCTGAAGCCCTTGCATACCGGTTGATCAGATAGACAAAACTTTAGCGAGCTCAATCCACGCATTATTAGAGGAGAACAGAAAGAATATTAAGATATTACGAAATGGCGGTGTACTTGCTGGCGATTCAAAAATGATCCAAAGGCAGATGCAGGGAAACAGGCTATCGCAAATGTCCTCAAGTGCCTCTGGTGGTGGGAATCCAGCAAAAATATTTAAGACAGTTAGGGGGCATATTAAAAACAACAGGGATACTGATGATGCAAATGCAGACAAGCTTGTGAAAAGGATGACGAGGTGAGCCTGTACCACAAATACAAGGCATGGACACTGAGCCAGATGACGAGTAAGCCTGATGCGGGAGCGGTCTCTAAGGGGAGATAGAAACCAGCAGTGGTATCACCTATACCACTAAGGTGGTAGTTGACCAGGGGACCATGAATCTTCCGCATGATACGGATAAAACTGATCCTCAAATAAAAGGCTCCAGCTACTATATCTGTTGCTGAGGGTGGTGTTGATGATGTAAAATCGGATACCAAGATGGTTGCTGGTGGAGGCACAACCCTATTCCTGGGGCTGAGCCAAATAGTATGCAAACTGGTAATGCTAATATTAGGCCAATAGTCCTGATCAAGATCCCAATAAGGTTGATGTAGATAAGGAAAAGGAAGAACTTGAGCAGCAGAAAAAGATATAATGCTAGATATGAGATGATGGGATCAGATAAAGATCCATATAAGGAGCTAACGGAAAAAGGCGAAGTGTTTTAGGGGAAATTCTGTCCTACAATTATGAGCAAATGGAAGGTAATTGGGTTGACGTCGTAACAAATTAATAGATGCTAAAGATGGCGATAATCGTGGTGCTAGTGGTGGAATTTTTCATAAGTCAAATTACCAATGGTCATGAGTATCTAGGTATGGCTCGTATTATGGTGCTTGATGATGAAACGATGTCCGAGATGTTTGCGTCTCGTATTAGAGCTATTAAAGACAAGATAGACCAATTATATCTTGCTGATAATAAGGAAGAAATTTGGAATAGCACCTTTAATGATAGTCAGTCCGCGCAAGAGTTGAGTATGGTGAAGGTTTATCAGAAGAAGAATATAAGGGTGCAATGAGCGTCCTCAATGGGGCAAAAGAAAAACTATTGGATAATATTCGATCAAAGAATAATCTTGCAAGCTACTGATGACGCGCGACAATATTTGGCTAATATGCAGGATAAATTGAAAGATCGTATTGGAAGCGTAAGAACTGCCTTAAAGACCGATGGTTCAAAATTTTTCACTCTTTCTCAGATGAGTTGTCCAGGTCGCTGGAGATCCTAGGGGATGGGAAGGAAAGAGCGTGAGAGTGCCCTCGTAGAAATGGGCAAAGATTACGTAAGGCGTTTTTGATGATAAAGAGGCTGCTGAGAGAATAGAGCGGTTTAGTAACGGGGAGACATATATAGTGCAGGAGCAGTAGTTGAATACCGGGTAACCAAGGCGGTTGAAAATGCCGACGATACGGATGGTGGTTATGTATTGAATACATCTAATAAGTCATACGATGAAGCATTTGGGCCTATAGTCGATGATGAAGTAAATATTCGAATAAAATTAGATAATGAAAAATAGCCTCGGAAGTTAAGGAATTAGATTTAGATAGCGTATTTATGACTGCAAGAAATCTGAGAGGAGAGGATGCGCGTTATGAGGGGTGGTATATCTTTACTGAAACTTGATGATTGGGCTAAGTTGTTAATAGAAGGTATAGACACGGTTAGACAAAACTTACCCGTTGACAAAGTTAATAGTTTAGTACATCAGTATTGGGCAATCTGTGGGGATGCGTGATGAAATGAAGATACTATAACGAAAGTATTGCGAAAGAGACAAGGATGGTAATACGGTAAAAATCTCTGGGTCTGAGAAAATAATCTTTTGGTTTTAGAACGCTTTTACGTGGAATTATGAGGCCGTAATATTGGATATTAGTAAGATTTCTCTAAATTTGTCATATTTGACAGTTTATGTTATAAATTGATGTGATGGTAAAGAGTATTGTGGATGAGAATAATAAAATGAATGATGATGAAGATTATTTGCCCTCGTGATGCTGATTTTGGGCCGCAAAGAGCCAGGATTAGATGATCTTTCTGAGGACGATGAACCTCAGATGAGGATCTTGAGATTACTGCGGAGAACGTAGACCAGTTTGCTGATGACCAGTTAGGCTTTATCTCAGGGAAAATCGGAAAAATTCCACTGCTCTCAAATGAAGAAGAAACCGACCTTGCCTATCGCATCGTGAAGGGCGAGAAAAAGCAAAAGATAAAATGGTCGAGGCGAATATGCGTCTCGTGGTGTCAATTGCAAAACGCTATTCTGGCCGTGGTCTTGATTTTCTGGATTTAATCCAGGAAGGAAATACCGGTCTTTTTACGCCGTGAGAAATTTGATCCGGATAAAGGATTTAAGTTTTCAACTTATGCCACTTGGTGGATTCGTCAGGCGATCACTCGCGCAATTGCTGATCAGGCAAGGACGATTCGTATTCCTGTGCACATGGTGGAAACCATTAATAAAGTTTTTGCGTGCAACTCGAAAAATTGACAAACGAATTGAATCGCGAGCCGACCACTGGAAGAAGTGGCTAAAGAAATGGGGATGGAGCCGGATAAGGTTGACTACGTAATGAAGATCAAGCAGGATATTGCTTCGCTTGATGCGGCAGTTGGTCACGATGGGGAAGACGAGGATTCTGTGCTTGGTGATTTTATCGAGGATGAGGGTAGAGTCTCTCCTGAGGATGCAGCGGCAGCGCAGATGTTAAAAAGAGCAGATTGCCGAAATCTCGGGTCACTTTCGAGCGTGAGCAAAAGTGATTAAGTTACGCTTTGGAATTGGGGGTGACGACCACATACTCGAGGAAGTCGGTGCGAATTTGCGGTGACTAGGGAACGTATCCGTCAGATTGAAGCAAAGGCTTTGTCTAAGCTTCGTAAACACAAAGATACGAAGAAATTACACGAGTATATACATTGATAGCTAGCAAACTTTAATAATATCTAGTAAGGTAAGAGGAAACAGGATATAATCAGGTCATGAAGAAGAAGATTTTTAAGTCGGATACAAAGCTTATTTGGGGGTATTCATGATGCTTTTTATGACTTCTGTTTGGTGCGCTCTTGACGATGAATCCTGTATTTGCGGAAGAAGGTGATGGGTCGCTAACTGGTAAGACGTGGTCACGTGGATAGCAGTGCTCGGCAATGTAATGCCGTCAATGCTAAGGAAGGGATTTTTCGGTACTCGGGATGGTACTTAATATCTTTACTCTTGGAATTGGGGCAGCTGCAACGGTTGGTTTTATCAGTGGTTATTTATATATGACTTCGAAAAATGAGCCTGCTGTAATTATGAAAGTGAAGACGAGAATTTTTCACATTGTGATTGGGCTTGTGGTTTATGCAATGTTTTGGGGGTCGCAAGCTTCTTGCTACCTGGGGAATTTACGCTGGTAGGTAGTGAGGCGGGCGGAGTAGGATTTAGTACTTAAATTTTTAGAATAGGTTAATATAAATGAAGAAGAGCAGTGAGGATTTTTATGAGCTGAGGAAAAACCGCTTTTTGATGAATTGAAATATTTAAAGAGACTTCAGGAGGAATCGAAACGAGACGGTGAGAGATTAGTGCTGGTACTGAATCATGTTCGACTCAGGCAAAACGAGCAGAAGTTGAGATTTTGAAAACCGCTAAACCGTTTTATAATTGAGGAGAAACTGGTTTCAAATGTTACAATGTTTCGTTATGAGTGCAGCTGACACGTTGATGACAATGCGAAGAAGCTCGCGAGCTGTTTACTTGATGGTGATATTATTCTGGTTGTTGGCGATGCAGCTTCGATTAGGGGTGAACGGTAATTTTTATCGGGGAAGAAGGTAAAATTCTACCTCGATTCCTGGGAAATTTCAATGATATTGAAGGACTTTGCAGCGAGCCACGCGGTCAAAAAGTGTATGCTATGGAAGCCTTTGGTGAATGAGAAGCATTTTCGATATGCTTTGTGTTATTTTTACGGCGGGAATGTTAGTGGAATCGACCAAAATTTTTAACGAAAAGAAAATCGAGAGATTGAGAAGGCAAAAAGAATTTTGATATTCTCGCTTTGGATGTTTAGTTTGGTTTATAGAAATCGAAAAACAGTGGTTCTTTAGATTTAGAATGGAAACTGCTGATGATTAATGGCAAGATTTAGGTCAAAGATTTTTGAGCCGAGATTTTTGGGGAGGAGCTCGGACTTGATCGCATTAAATGGTAGGACTATGGCAAGAATTTTGTGAGTGAATATATCTCGGGAATAGCTTTTTAGTACGATGCGCAAGACCAGGCAGCTTTCTGGGGGTGAGCGGATTTATGCTGATGTTTTGGAAGAGTGGAGATGAAGTATCTGCTTCCGAAACATATTTTGAACATCCAGCTAGCTTTGAGATTCAGTGCAGAGGGGGAATTGAAGCACTTTGGATGAAGTTTCAAGGCTGGAGTTTAGAAAGGTAGAAAAAGTCTTTACAGATTTTATAATGCTTGTGCTATAATCATATATAGTAGGAGTCTACAGTAGGAGGGGCGATTTTCGCAGTTGGATATTGCGTACTAATTCGATCAGGATGATCCAGCTTTCTGCAATACTGAGAAGGGATGGACGTTGGATAAGTTTGCCTACGTGCCAGTTGATCAGAAATTACAAAAGATGATTCAGAGACCGGAAAAAGGAAGCTGGTGAAATTATTTTGGGAGCTAGGGAACAGGCTGGTATTAAAACTAAAAATATTGCGATTGGTTTGCCAGCGAAGAGACTTACACGGCGATCATTGAAGTGCAGAATGCGCCACAGCTGAATTAACTCAGACCGTAAAATATGAGGCGGATCAATATGTTCCGATGTCGGTTGACGAGGCGAAAATTGATTTTTGCAGTACTGGGGATTAGTCCTAATGATGCAAAAAGGCGGAAATTTTATTATCTTCAACTGATAATGCATATGCTGAGTCGGTAATGAAAGCGTAGAACAGTTAGGGCTTAATGTGATTGCTATTAGGAGCCAGAACCGATTGCGATGGTGAGAGCTTTGGCACAGTTGGGTGCAGGATGCAAGAATGATTATTGATCTTGGTGAGACTTCAACCGACCTCGTGGTGATGTATCAAGGATCTCCGAGATTGGTGCGCTCGATTCCTGGTGACTCAAGTTTTGTTAGAACTGTAGAAAACTCTCTGAAGGTGCGATGATCAGGCACGACAGTTTATTTTAAAGTTTGGTTTAGCACAAGACAAGCTTTGAGGGTAAAGTTTTTGAGGCCTTGAAATCTACTTTAGAGGGTTTTGCGATGAGATGATTAGTCGGTGCGTTTCTTCCAGAATCAAGAGGGGGCACAGTCGGTGGAACAGCTCTGGTTTTCGGGAATTATTCCGTTTATGGCTGGTATTTGAGATGCAAACTGGCGTGGCGACTACACAGGGTAACCCATGGCAATACGTTAAGGTGACTCCAGCACAACAACAAATGCTTTTTGCCGGTGGCGTCGGAGTTTCAGTGCAATTGGACTTGCGGAAAGGAGTAATGAATAATGATTTGATTTTAAGACGATGAATTTCTTCCGATATTCCAGCATTTTCAGAAGAGCCTTTTTGAGATAAATGATAATACGATGATGACGCAGACTGGAGAGTATGAAGTCAACAACGAGTCCCAGATGTGAAGCTACAGAATGATTGAGATGCAGAAAATGCGTAACTTAGTGTTCTTCATTTGTATTGCGGTCTGATTGCTGGTTTCGAGCAGCAGGATACTATTACAGAGCAACACAAGATCTTATGATTTCTGGGCAGGAGGACCATATTACAAGTTGAGCGATAAGGTGACGACATATAGAGCTGCCGGATTTTGACAATTCAGGATCAATTAAAAGAAGTTGTCTGAGATTAATAAGAATCGGGCTTCTTTTCCAGGGTCTTCCCAATTCTTAAAAATCTTTCCCAACCGGTGCTGATAACGATTACGATGTCTGAATTGAACGTTAATCTCGAGACATCGACTTGAATTTTGACGGACAGCAAAATGCAGTGAGGATCAAAGATTGATTATCGTGGCTTGAGTCGTTCAAGAAATCTGTGAATATGATGAAGTACGATTTTGGTCAAGCTTTGTGACGGCGATGGAGATCTGATCCCAACACGTTGTATTAGAGAAACTGATGAGAATGGTAACTTATTATCTGATAATGGTAATGTCTATGTGATCTGGAAGCGTGGAACGACTGATTGTGATCCGGGGCGAAATGATCATGCAACGACACTGCTGAGGAAAAATAAAATTACAGACGATAAGAAGGTTGACCTTCGGTGTCGAATACGAATTTAAACAATGGTCAAATTGGTCAGGTTGGCGATAGGCAAGGTGAGAAGCTACCAAGAAGACGGTGACAAAGGTAGAGACTGTAGTGCCAGATGAAAAGATTTAAGTACTCCACAATTTGATATTTGAGTAAGGGTACAGAAGTGAAAGACTTCAGAAGCATGAGTGGCCGATGATCTGAAGTCTAGTTCTGAAACAAAACTACAACCGAAAAATGGTGTAGAGACTGATACAACGATTAAGAATGTGAAAAACTATGTTTACAAAACCAAGCATGGATTTGAAGGGGAAGATTACCAGTGTACACATTTTGAAAGTGAATGTGTTAACATAGTGGTCAAGTAGTTTCAACGAGTGAGGGTAGCTCTGCATGTAGTGGAGTGCGGAAAATAATTGCAAGATGGTGCCTGAGGGACGCAGATTACAGATTCTTTCAAAACGGACGTGATGCAAAATAATAACTTAGTATTACGTTTTACCGCAGTGCTTGCAGTTGATCCAGTGATTTTCGCACTACAATACAAAAACATGTGATGACGATTGGGCCTACTGGTCAGAATGCACCGATTCATATCAACAGATTAGTGGGTATGTTTGCGGCGGCAGCAAAAGATTGTCGCGGATGACTTCTGAAATGTATTAATACGAGCACAAAACAGACAAAACGACACAAATAAAGGAAATGAGGGTATAAGTCGAAGGCAGTTGGTAAAGCGATTTAAGATTAGTAAAATTGCAGCAACAGATGATGATGGCAGTGCTAGAGCCTCGTTGGTGCTCGGGTGTAAGTATCGGTGTCGTCCATTTGTTAAAACACATGAGTTTCAACGCAAAGGTGATTAGCAAGCGTGACGAATCAATTGCAAACTATAATCAGGCTATTAAAAACGGGGATCTGTAAGCCATCTAGTAAAGACGGAAGTTTTTCAGATAAGGATTTGGAAAATGTAATCCACAGTCGATTGATGTTTCAACTATTCCGTACTTTGCATTACAACGTTATGGTGAATATGGCAAAACAATACGGGATCTTGAGTCGGCTGGCCGTAGTAGTCAGAAACAGTGTTATGATGATAACCATAAGCGGGTTGATTTTTACGGCTGCATACTCAAAATCTACTTCGGACGATGAGCGTTCATATAACCCAAAGATGATGAAAATGTGTTCGGCATTACGTGAATTCCAGATGCTTTGCCAGCACAGAAGAATGATGAAGCTCTATTAGCGTCTTTTAAATCAGATTTTTCTTGCTTTCCGGTTTTGAACCTGAACAATTATCACCAGTACTAATTATAAGCAGAGTAAAAATCAAAGGTGTTTCGACGATTCCAATTGCATTGACCGTGAAGAGAAAACGAGGCGGAGACGATGTCGATTATTTCAAAATATTGAGCGCGCTCAATTCGTGCCTTTAGTATTAACTCTGCTCAAATTATGGGGAGCAATGCAGTGATGGTAGTTCAAAACTTGAACTATTGGCGCAGGGTGTAGCATATTACAGTGCGAGACTTCAGTCCAGGAAAAGATAGAGGTTGTCACTGCAAAAGAGGAAAAGAAGAAAACTGGTGGCTCGGGTGGTAGAGTAAGAACGGAGCATCAAAAACAAATACCACAAAACAATACAAAACCACAAATAACACAAATAAACACAAATAATACAAATAACTCAACCAAGAAATAAGGAGAAGGAGGAATAAAATGAAACAATCAGACATCTTTACGATCATCATTATTGCTTTCCGATTGGGATGGTTGCTGCATTTTTGCCTCCAATGCCTTGCTATAGGTAATCCAGATGAACTAAGTTTAAACATAAGACGATTTCACCAATTACGACTGAAGTTGTGGCGCCTGACCCCGAAACTTTCAACCAAGACGCGATAAATCCTACTGTTGAGGTTGTAGTGGGTCAGTGGAAGACGTGGATCAGAATGGAATCTTGGACCGAGCAGAGCTTGTGCGTTTGTAGCAAGGCAACGCCGGAACAGGCTGCCGAAGAAGAAAAAGAACGAAGAGAAGAAAAGGCGGAGGACGAGGCGAAGGCTGCTGAAGAGAAGGCAGGCGAGGAATCAAAAACTCAAGTAGTGAATCAACTGGGTTCTACAGGCGCTTCGGATTCAAGTAATGCAAATGGCCAGTCGACTTCAAACGGTCAAAAACGAAGGAACTTCAAATAATACAAATAATTAGGTGGGACGATGACATTATTAACTCATGAGGCACAGGAAAAAGTTGTAGCTCTATTTTAATTTCGGAAGGGTTAGTTTCTCGTGAGAAAGTACAAGAGGTGGTTGAGGAGGTTGCAAAAACCAAACAGCCACTTCTTGCCACTTTGACGGCTAGGAAGATCACGGATGCAGAAACAATAACGCACGCTACTGCAGTGGTGATGAATGTGCCGCGTGAGTTTGAAAACGTGTATGTTGATCCTGAAATTTTGGCGCTTTTGCCGCTTGACGTGATTTCGCGTACGATGGTGGTGCCCCTAGGGGAGAAGAACGGACAGCTTTATGTGGCGATGCTGGATGTGTCAAACGTGCAGCAGACGGACTATCTTTCACAGCTGACCCAGAAGCCGATTCGGATTATGATGGCTTCGGAAGAGGGAATTAAATCGGCGATTGCGCAATATCGCGGTGATTTTACGGCGGTAGAACGAGCAGTCAAGACAAGGAGGAGAGTGAAGTTTGCGCATAGAGCGTGACGTGAAAATTATTACGCAAGATTCACCAATTTCAAAAAGCGCTGTCAACAATTCTAACTTTGCAGCTAAATCGAAGGCTTCGGATATTCACATTGAACCACTAGAAAGTCTGGTGGTGCGTTGCCGGTGGATGGTGTACGAGAAAAGTCATGGAGTCGCCAAAGACGATTGAGCCAGCTTTCGGGTGTCGTCGCAGTAAAGATTTTGTCGAACCTAAAAATTGATGAACACCGTATTCCGCAGGATGGTCAGTTCACTGTGTTGGTAGACAATAAGGAAATTGATCTTACGTATTGCGATTTCGCCAGTGATTTGGGGTGAGCAGGTGGATCCGTATTTTGGATAAGAGTGGGACGACGCTTGATATTGAACAGATGGGAATGACTGGGCATGCGCTTAAGATGGTGGAGCGAGGTTTGTCGAAGCCGAACGGAATGATTCTAACTTCGGGACCAACTGGTTCTGGTAAGTCGACGACGCTTTATTCTTTGATCCGTCGAATTGTCGGATGGAATTAATATTGTGACTTTGGAAGACCCGGTTGAGTATAAAATGGATGGGGTGAACGATTCAGGTGATGTGGATGCTGGACTAACTTTTGCGGCGGGGCTTAGAAGTATTTTTGCGTCAGGACCCGGATGTAGCGATGGTTGGGGAGATTCGTGATGCGGAGACTGCAACTGGCAGTGCAGGCGGCCTTGACTGGACACTTGGTATTTTCAACTTTACACACTAACTCAGCGGCTGGTATTTTACCAAGGCTTGATATGGGGATTGAGCCATATCTTTTAGCTCAACATTGAATACGGTGATTGGTCAGAGATTGGTGCGACGAGGGCGCCAAAACGCGAGGCGGTTCATTCAAATGAAATGGAGACCAAACAGATTAATGATTTGGTGGGGACATTTTGCCACAAAAATCAACAACAGGTGGCGATGGTATCTGAGGATTTGGGATCACGGGGTTGCCGGTAGTCAATCCGAATGGATATACTCTGGTGCGCGGGATTGATGATCGGGAAACGCCAGGTGGTTATAAGGGGAGGGGCCCGGTCTTTATGAGACGATTAAGCGATGATGATATCCAGAAAATGATTACAAAACGGGCGACTTCGAGCGAGATTATGAAATTGGCGCGAACAAAGGGACTTTAACGATGCGCCAAGATGGAATGATGAAGGCTTTTGACTGGAATTACAAACCGTAAGTGAGGTGAATCGAGTAGCTTCGGACTTGACTTAATATATAAAACTGATAAAGGTTATGCTAAAATAGCAGGAGAGAGGAAATACGCAGGGAAATACACAGCCACAAGCAAATATGACAACGATGCCGGGCGCACAGGGTGCTCCAATGGCGGCAGCGCCGATGATGCCTGGGCAGACTTCGGTGAAGACGACGGCAGCGCAGGCAGCAGCAGCTTCAACGCCAACAGCTTTGCCTACCTCTGTGAAAAATCGAAAACCTTGCTTGAGGAATGTATTAGGCGAAAATGCCTCTGATCTATATTCAGGTTGGTTTACCTCAATTTTAAGGATTGATGGTGCACTAACTCCAATTCCAAATACACCGGTTTTAAATAGTGATGCTGGGTTGATAAGTTGATTTTTCAACGCTCGATTCAATGCAGCGTGAAGTATTATCCAAAGATAAAGAATTTGATTACTCTTTTCTTTGGTGAAATTGCGCGTTTTCGTGAATGCCTTTAATAGAAGGAAATTTGAGCAGCTTTTTCGTTTAATTCCAACCAAAATGCCGACGATTGAGGAGCTGGGGATGCCTCAGGTAATTTCAAGTTTTGCGGATTATCCACGGGCTTTAGTGCTGGTGACTGGTCCGACTGGTTCTGGTAAGTCGACGACTTTGGCGGCAATTATTAATAAGATTAATACTGAAAAAGCGATGCATATTTTGACAATTGAGGACCCGATTGAGTTTACTCATAAGTCAAAAAGATCGTTAGTGGCGCAGCGTGAGGTGCACTATGATACCTTTTCTCATTCGAGAGCCTTGAAGTCGGCGCTTCGTGAGGATCCAGATGTGGTACTACTTGGTGAGATGCGTGACCTTGAAACGATTTCATCAGCAATTACGATTGCGGAAACAGGACACTTGGTGTTTGCTACTTCACACTAACTCTGCAGCACAGTCGATCGATCGTATGATTGACGTTTTTCCAGCCGAACAGCAGCCGCAGATCCGTTCACAACTTGCAGGTATTTTGATGGCGGTTTGTTCACAGCGTCTCAATCCCAGCCATTGGCGGTGGGCGTGTAGTGCTGCAGAAATCATGATTGCTAACTCAGCAGTACGCTCAATTATTCGTGAAGGTAAGACGCATCAACTTGATACAACGATCCAGACCGGTGCGAATGAGGGGATGCAGACGATGGACCGAACTTTGGCGAAACTGGTACAGCAAGGTACGGTGACTTATGACGATGCTCGAGATTATGCGGTGGATATGCTGAATTTGAACGATTGGTGAAGGGATCTAATGAAACGATTTTTTATATAAGGCACGCGATAGCAAGACTGGCCAGATGTCGAAGGGGGTGATTCAGGCCGAGAACGAAAGGACGGCGGGAAAACTCCTGATTGAGCAGGGGATGACACCAGATCGAATCGAAGAAGATAGCTCAGATATGGGGCTATTTCAGCGTTTTCAAAATAAGATTACAATGAAAGATAAAATTGTCTTTACTAGACAATTTCTGCAACTTTGATTGGGGCGGTTTGCCGCTCAAACTCATTACGTACTGTAATTGAGCAGACCGAAAGTAAACCAATGCAAAAGGTGGTGGAGTCGATTTTAGTTGACGTGGAAGCTGGTAAGACCTGACGCAGGCTTGTGAGAAATATCCGAAGTATTTGACAAGGTTTATATTGCTTTACTTAGGGCTGTGAAGCTTCTGGTAGTTTGATTCATCTTTGAAGCGTCTCAGCGCAGCAGGAAAAGGATCATGCGATGATCACCAAAAATTGTGGTGCTCTTATTTATCCAGCAATTATTCTGATTGTAATTTTACTTGTTTTAGTATTCATGATTCTCTTGATTGCCGCAGTGCAGTCATATAAGGATTTAAAGTAGCCTTTACCTTGGATGACATCAGTGATGGTGGATTTTTCGAATTTCTTAATTGCATTTTTGGTGGCTAGTGACACCATTGTGCTTGGCGTGGCGCTCACTTTATCTGGCAGTTTAGAAAAACAACTGTGGAATTGAGTGGGCTGCAACAATTGCTGAATGTGCCGATTTTTAAGACGATGTTTTTGGCGACTTTATAACTCTGCTTTGCTAGGACGGCCGCAAACTTAATGTCTTCCGGCGTGTCGATTCAGGATACTCTGTCGATTTCGGGGAGGCAATGAATAACGTAGTAAAGGAGAAAGAGATTGTTGAGGTCGCTGAGAAGGTGAAGCAGGGTAAACCACTATCATCTTCTTTGAAGGGATTAGATTATATTTTACCACTTTTTGCCACAGATGGCCCTCAATTGGTGAGGAATCTGCAAATTGATGAGATGTTGGGGAAGGCGGCACAGGTATATGAAGACGAGCTTAAGAGCAGATCCGCACGATTTCGACAATGATTGAGCCGGTTTTGATGCTGGTGATGGCGGTGATGGTTGGCTTTATTATTATGGCTGTATTGTTCCCAATTTACGCCATTGTGAATGACGTACAAGGCAGTAGTTTGTAAGGAAGAAAAATGAAGAAATTATGGACGGATTTGTAGTGCTTCACCAAATCCAGGACCAGGGGATTTATCGGTGATTTGTGATGGCAAGCCAGTGCGACTCGGAAGAGAAGATAATTCAACAAATATTAGGATGGAAGGGGCAGCGATGCGGGCAGGGTTGCTGTTTTTGAATGGAGAAGAGGGGAAATTCATTCAGATTCTGAGTTTTGGATTAATGTTCTGACAAAAATGGGCGCCAACCTGGGAAAGGAATGGAAGAAGAAAAACTGGTCCAATTAAAAATCTTAATCTAGTAAAAGAATTGTTCGAACTGTACTACAAAAATCACAAGCAAAATTGATTTGGGGTGAAAGGACATGCTGGGATTGAAATGAATGAATTGACAGATTTTTGGGCAAATAAGGCTAGGAAAAATGAAGGGGCCCCTGGGTGGACGTGGAATTAGTTTCAACTGAGTAAAAATGTATTCAGTTAATTCTTACACAGATATTGAATACATAATTTATAAAAAGAGGGATAGAGGAGAAGGAGAATGCGAAAAATTATTTATAAAACTCAAATAAAAAGATCGTGATGAATTTGAGAGGGAAACTTTCATCCCTCGATTTTGATTTTGGTCCAATGTACTGGCAGAATACTCGGGTTTTGTACCTAAAAATTAGCAAAAAATCATCAAAAATTATCCAAGAATGAATCTGGTGATTGAGATGGAGCCGTTAACCGCCCTGCAAAAATATGAGCTAGTTTGCAAGCGTCACATTGAGGATCTCTGGTGACACATTGTGCATAGCACAGGTTAGGGACTATGCTGAGGCAGCTAATATTTTATTGCAACTAGGCTTTTGAGCTTCAGCAGAAGTGCCTAGACGTCGTGCCGATGTTAGAATAAATGAGAGGACTGTGGTCTTTATCTTGACCGAATTGATACGTTGAATGAGGATTTTGTTAAGGTTGAGGTTGAGCTTGATGATGGAGAAAGTGTGCAACTCATGCAACAAGAATTGGAGAGCTTACTAAACAATTTTTGGACTCAGGGAGATGAATCGAGTAAAAGAAACTATGCTGAATTAGCGTAGAAGTGGCCGAGTCGGATTATTTTGTGCTACACTAGATAGAAAAAGAGAGGAACTATGGAAACCGACGGAGGAAACGGCAATTACAAATTCAGAGATTAAGAAGATTAGCGACTTTGATGTCTTTTTGTGGGCAAATGAAATTGATGAGGTGAAGAATAACGTTTCTTGTGAGCTTTTTCTTGTTTAATAAGAATTACACACCATTCAAAATTCGCTATTCAGAGAAGTTAACTAATTCCGTGAAACAGATGTTCATGGGGGAGGCTGCTGCTTTTGTAATTAAAGAGGCAGATAAGGGGCTTGAGTGTCGCGAATATGAAAAATCTGATGGCGAAAATAAAGTGATTTATCGTACCGATTTAAATAAGGTGATTAGGGCGGAAAGCTTTAATTCGTTTAGTTGAAAAAGAATATAAGGATATTGATTACTTCACAGATAATGAGCACCAATTTAAGAAAGTAAAAGGGATTTTAGTAAAATTTACTTATCCTGGTGAAGAAGGGATGAAGACTTTTTATATTGCCAAGGCTATTTCGGCATCGTCAGCCTTGAGTGCGAAGTCGTCTTGGGAGTTGAATGGTGAGAGTTTTGAGCCATTTAGTGCTGAGGTAGCTTTTGAAAATGCCTGATGATAACCAGGTTGCGATTATTGATGAAAATGTGGTTATTTTTAACCAGAGTAAATTTGAGGCTTTTATTCCAGTATGATTATAAGGCGCAGATGTTGGCTGAGGCAAAAGGCACGTGAGATTGAGGAAAAATATCAGTTGTCATTTGCTGAAGGATTGACCTTGAATGCATTGTTGCAGGATAAAAAGCCACTCGTGAAGAAATTGCAGGATATGGATATTCAGGAACAGATGTCGCAAGAGCAATTAGTCGATTATGCGGACGAGATGAAGCTGGATTTAATGACTGATGATGACGGTAAGATTATTGTGATGGATGATAAGGATTTGACGATGTTCGTGAATCTTTTAAATGAAGATTATTATGTTTCACCAGTAAATGGTAAACGCTATGAGATTAAATCAAAGAAATTACTTAATGAGCCAGAGGGTGAACCACCAAGGGGCTAGGATGCCGAATACTTATATTAGATGTACTCACTGTGGGAAGATTGACTAGTCAGTCGAGGTGTGACGAGGCTCAGGATGCGATTATTTTGCCAGGAGTCTGTGCGGAATGTTTTTGTCGTATTTTGAATACTGGCCGAAGAGTGCTTCTGAGGAAGGATTGACATAGGTTAGCCTGAAAGATCAACTTGATGATTGAGTAATTTATTTATACAGAAATTTTTACTTTTAATGTATAAATAATTGATCCAAAGGAGAGAGATGAAAAAGCTATCAAGATTGCACTAGCTGCAGGTGTGCTTTGTGGTGTAGTGTTCGGCTCGATTAAATTACTCGAGCTAACAAAGAAAAAGAAGTTACAAAGAAATATTCAGTGATTAGCACGAGTTTTCCGGGCTATGATTTTGCAAAGGGCAGTAGCTGGAAATAATACAGATATAAATGTTAAGATGCTATTGAAGCCTGGAGCAGAGTCACATACTTTTGAGCCGACTCCTCAAGATATATTGGCGATCAAAAATAGTAACTTGTTTGTTTATGTCGGGGTGATTCTGATGAATGGGTTAAGAAAAATTATCTCTGAAATTGATCCAAAAAGACAAAGGTTATGAGACTAGTTGATCTAGTTAAGACCAAGAATGAGGAATTGGTTGAGGGGATGGAAGATGATGACCATGACAAGCATGATCATGAAAACGAGCATAAGGGGCATGACCATAACCATGACCATGATCACGATCACGAGCACGAGCATGGTGAGCACAAACATGAACACAAGGACGACGATGAGGCGGAAGTTGATGAGCATGTTTGGACAAGCTTGAAGAATGCTAAGGTGATTACTGAGAAGATTATGAAGGAAATGACAGCTTTTGACCGCGAAGATGAAGCGAAGTTGGCTGAGAACGGAAAAAGCTATATGGCAAAAGATCGAGGAAACTGATAAAAAATTGCTGATATGGTGAAATATGCTAGACGTAAAGAGATTATCGTAGCTGATCGTTTTCCACTAAGATATTTTGTCGATGATTACGGTATAAAATATTATGCTGCCTTTCCTGGATGTTCAGATCAGACTGAGGCAAATACAAAGACCGTAAGCTTTATCGTGAAAAAAGTGAAGGAAGATAAGATTCCAGCCGTATTTAAGATTGAACTATCGAATGGGTTGATAGCTGAAACAGTAGCAAAAAGAAACCGGGGCCAAGATTTTTGAATTTCAGTCTGCACATAATATTTCAGAACGCGATTTTGGTTTTGGGGTAACTTATGTTGATTTGATGGAACGAAACTTTGAAGTTCTGAAGCAGGCTTTAAACGACTAGGATAATAAAATGGATACAGAAAAAGTGCCGTTGATTAGTGTCGAAAAACTTCAGGTGGAGTTTGAAGGACATAAAGTTTTTCGAACTTAAGCTTCGAGATTTTTGCAGCGGACTTTATCTGTATCGTGGGGCCAAATGGGGCAGGGAAGTCGACATTGATCAAGACTTTACTCGGACAGATTAAGCCAAGTAAGGGTGAAATTATTTTTCACAGGGTTGAAACAAAAAGTTTATTGGATATATGCCGCAGGAAAATAAGATTGATAAAAACTTCCCAGCTTCGGTGGAGGAGATTGTGCGATCGGGAACTCTAAAACCAGATCGGTTTTCGGCCATTTTATAAGAAGACTGAAAAAGATATGGCTGAAAAATGCATGAAGCAGTTGGGGATTTTAGACTTAGCAAAGAGACATTTTGCGGATTTATCAGAGGTCGAGGCAAAAAGTTTTATTAGCACGCGGCCTTGCTGCAACGAGGAAAAATGTTGATCCTGGACGAACCTTCGAATAATTTAGATTTTAAATCAAAGAACGATCTTTATAAGAAACTTATAAAAATTAAATGAGGCTGGGGTGTCGATTTTGATGGTGACCCATGATTTGGATCATAAGAACCTAATTGGAAAGAAAATTTTGGCACTGGAACGGTGAACAGTATTTCTTTGGCGATACAGAGTCGTATGGAGAAAATTCATCATGTTTGATATTTTTGAAATGTTTGGACAAGCTTTTTATTTTGAGAAGTTTTATTGCAGGATTTTTTATTGTAATAGCGGCAGCATTGATCGGAACTTCTCTAGTTTTTACGTCGTAATGCAATGATTGGAGATGGCCTTTCACACGTGGGGTTTGGGGCATTTGCGTTGGCTACGGTTTTTAATTTTGCGCCACTAGAATTTGCTCTTCCGATCGTGATTTTGATGTCATTTTTGATTTTACGTTTGAACGAACAGAATAGGGTGCAGCCTGATGCAGCAATGTAATGGTCTCAGTGGGTGCTCTAGCGTTGGGGACTTTTGTGATTTCGATTACAAAGGGAGTGAATACGGATATTAATAACTACCTGTTTGGGAGCATTCTTTCAATATCTGAAAGTGATTTGATACTGGCTGTAGTTTTCTCGTTGGTGGTCATATTATTGTTTTTGTTTTGTTACAATAAAATTTTACGTTGACTTTTGATGAAGATTTTTGCGAGAGCAGTGGGGATCAAAACGGATTTTTATAATATAGTTTTTGCAGTATTATGTTCGATTGTGGTGGTGCTCGGCATGAGGGCTGATGGGGGCGTTATTGATTTCTAGTTTAATTATTTTTCCAACAATGTCGGCAATACGGTGGCAAAAACATTTAAAAAGTAGTGATTCTTTCAACGGTGATTTCCTTGATTTGCTTTGTAGTTGGAATGATAGTTTCTTATAATTTTGCTACACCAACTGGTTCAACCATTGTCCTAGTAAATGTTTTGGTCTTCTTGTTTTGTCGTTTTCTACGGGTATAGAAACGAGGACTTTGTTTGATAAAAAGAAAAAAATTGGGATAGAATATTTATAATTCTTTAGTCTATATCTTCGTCTAAAAAATATTTGCGCAATGCGGTTTTTAGTTGAGACTACCTTAAAATGAATTGTTAAACGGAAAGGACTGAATGTTTAGATTACTAAAGTATATGAGAGCCATACGTATGGCAGTGTTTTTGCTATTGTGCTCGCGGTAGGCTTGCAAGTATATGGGGCATTGATGCTCCCAACGATGATGGCCGAGATCGTGAATAGTGGGATCATGAAAAACGATACCAGTTTCATCATTAGGACTGGAGGCCTAATGTTTGCCGTAACTGTAGCATCGGCGCTGGGGACTCTGGTGTCTTCGTATTTTTCAGCAAAGGTAAGTGCGGCGATTAGTCGTGATATGAAACATGATGTGTTTTTCCAGGTTCTTTCTTTTTCAATAGCTGAAACGGAACATTTTTCAACGGCTTCGCTAGTTACGCGGACAACTAACGATATTTCTCAGGTACAGCAAACAATGGTGATGTGTTTATCGATGTTGGTAAGGGGCACCGTTAATGGCGGTGGGGGCAGTCATGCAAGCTTTTGTGGTAGCGCCGGATATGACTTGGATTATCGCTTTTAGCAGTTTCGATTTTTACTTGTTTTTCTCAATCGTGATTATTTCAATTGCGATTCCGAAATTTGAGATTTTCCAAAAAATTAATGGATAAAATTAACCTTTTAACAAGGGAAAACTTGACTGGTATTAGGGTAATTCGAGCCTTGAATAAAGAAGACTTTGAGGAAAAAGTTTGTGAAGGCAAATAACGAATTAACTAAGACCGATCTTTCAATCGTAAAGGTAATGCAATTACAAAACACCGGTAATGCTTCTGATCTTTAACGGTACTTCGCTTCTTGCGATTTGGGTGAGGGATAGCACGTCTTGGCATGGATATTAGTTATCTTGGTAAGATGATGGCATTTATGCAGTATGCGACGCAGGTAATTATGTCATTTCTGTTCTTGACGATGCTCTTTGTGATGATTCCGCGTGCAAACGTTTCTGCAAAGCGTATTAATGAGGTATTGACGACTGATTCAGAAATTCAATTTCAGAAGAGATGACGGAAGAACCAACTCGTTGAGGCTAGCGTAGAATTTCGCCATGTCGATTTTAGGTATGGAAAATCAGAGGAAAGGTACTAGAAGATATTTCGTTTGAAAGGCAGAGGCAGGAAAAACCACAGCATTTATTGGATCAACTGGTTCAGGTAAGTCTACGTTGATTAATCTGGTGCCAAGATTTTTGACGCGACCGCGGGTGAGATTTTTAATTTCTGGTGTAGATATTAAAAAGTATCCAGAAGCGATGCTGATGAAGCAATTGGCTATGTGCCGCAGAGGGATATTTATTTGCCGGAACGGTACGCTCGAATATTTTTGTTTGGCGTGAATGAGGGGTCGATTGAGTCAATGAAGGCAGCTAAGATTGCGCAGGCGGCTGAATTTATTAATAAAATGCCTGAAAAATATGAGTCAAAAATTGCAGGAAGAGAACCAATGTGTCAGGAGGCCAGAGGCAGCGGCTTTCTATTGCTAGGGCACTTGCAAAAGAGCCAGAGTTTTGATTTTTGACGATGCTTTTTCGGCACTTGATATGAAGACCGATAGTAAATTGAGGGAGGCATTGAAAGCTGTGACACAAAATACAGTTACGTTAGTTGTGGCGCAGCGAATTAGTACAATTAGAGACGCAGAACAGATTATTGTGCTTGATAAGGGGAAAATTGTGGGGAAGGGTTCGCATTATGAACTTCTAGATAAGTGTAAAGTTTATCTTGAAATTGCGAAATCGCAGTTATCTGATGATGAAATTGCACGAGAACTGAAGATTAGTAAAGAGAAAGCGGGGAGAAAATGATGGATAGTAGAAAATGGAGCAGGGAAAGTGACAACTGGTCCAAGGAATTTCAAGATAGTGTTAAAAACGTTTTTGGCTATCACTTAGGAATGGCGAGTGCAAATTATTGTGGCCGCGATTCTTTCGTTAGTATCGACCGTGATGTCGTTGTTTGGGCCAATGATTCTTGGAATGATGACGACTTCAGCAACGGAGTCTTTGAAAAACAGTGGTGAAATTGCTTTGGGGAGAAATTTCTAGCGATGATTTTTAGCGGGACTATTCTTATTGTCTGCTGTGGTTGGGTATATTCAGGGTGTGATAACTTCGATGCTCTCTGTGAAATATGAGAAGAAGTTACGCGAAAAATTTTGAGCAAAAATCAAGAGATTACCAATGAGTATTTTGATCGAACGCCAAACGGTGATGTGATGTCAAGGATGATCAATGACGTGGATACGATTGCGAGTTCGCTGGCTGAGACTATGACTCAGATTATTACTAGTGTAATATCGCTGGTTGGTTATTTATTGATCATGCTTTTTATCTTTCGGTGACGCTATCCTTAATTGCGATTATTGCAGTACCAATCTCGACAGTATTTATTGCAAAGGTTTTTAAGCAAAGGCAAGAAAAACACTTTGCGGACAGAGCGAGAAGTTCTCGGTCAACTTAATTCGGAAATTGAAGAGAATTACAGTGGTCAGTTGATCATAAAAGCAAACAATCATGGTTTACAATCGCTTCGAGATTTTCAAGATGTGAATAAAAATTATATGAAGAGACTTGGCGAGCGCAGTATCTGAGCTCACTAACTTTTCCGTTAACGCACATTTTCTTGAATTTAGCCTATGCTGGGGTTTGTATGCTAGGTGGATTTTATGTAATTTCTGGGGGTGATTACGATTGGTGGAATTCAGGCGTTTATTCAATATCTCAACCGTTTTAATAGGCCAATTACCGAGGGTAGCTCAGCTTTCAAGTACAATTCAACAGATTTTGGCAGCAGCGGAAAAGGATTTTTGATTTTTCTTGAGGAACCAGAAGAAACAGCGGAAGATTTCAAGAGTTTATATCCTACAATTGCAGGGGGTAGATTTAAGGGCGCGGTAGAATTTAATAACGTAAGTTTTAAATATAATACGAAAACCTATTATTAAACATTTTTCTGTAAAGATTGAACCTGGCATGCAAGTGGCAATCGTGGGCCCGACGGGTGCAGGAAAAACAACGATCGTGAATCTCCTGATGCGTTTCTTTGATCCAAATGAGGAGAAATTTTGAGTTGATGGAGTAGATATAAAGAAGATGAAGCGCAGTGAGGTACGCAGCTTGTTTGGTATGGTGCTCCAGGATACCTGGCTGTTTTCAGGTACAATTATGGAGAACCTGAAGTATGGGGCAAGGAAAAATGCGGATGAGGATGTCTTTCTAAGGCAGCAAAGTTGGTGGGAGTTGATCACTTTATTAAGTCGCTACCGGATGGTTACCAAACGATGATTTCGGAGGATTCTGATAATATCTCAGCTGGTGAAAAACAATTAATGACGATTACGCGGGCAGTGATTAGTAATCCTTCCATGATGATCTTGGATGAGGCGACCTCTAATGTTGATACGAGAACTGAACAGTTGATCCAAGATGCTTTTTCGAAATTAACCAAGGGGCGCACTTGTTTGTGATCGCACATCGTTTGTCGACGATTCATGAAGCGGATATGATTCTAGTGATGCGAGATGGTAATATCATTGAGCGGGGGAATCATGATGAACCCTAAAAGCAAAATGGCTTTTATGCAGAATTATATAACTCACAATTTAGTGAAGATATGTAGATAAACTGATTACTGTGGTACTATAGAACTAGTAAAAACTAGGAGGACTGTTGATGGCAGTGTATTTCCAGATACGGGGCGATGGGCTGCGGAAAAACGATGCAACTTTTGCAGGTGGCTTTTAACTATGAGGAGCGTGGACATCGGGTCTGCGTAATGAAACCAAAGACGGATACAAAAGAATGGCGAGAAGCTTTTGACCAGGATCAGGCCAGAACAGTGACGGATTTCTGTTTTGAGAAGACGGATGATTTATTTGAGATTGTCGAGAAGTTACAAAAAGAAGAAGAAAAATTTCTTGCGTATTAGTGGATGAGGCACAGTTTTTGACGCGTGAGCAGGTCGATCAGCTGATGAAAGTGACGACAGATTTAGATATTCCAGTAATGGCTTATGGATTGAGGCTAAATTTCCGTTTGACGGATGGCGGTTTTGAAGGTGCGACTAGACTTTTGCAGATGGCGCATGACATTGATGAAATTAAGACGATTTGTGAATGTGGGAGAAAAGCTACACTGAATGCAAGATTCTTAAATGGAAAGTTCTTGGCGGATGGCCCAGATGTCTTAATTGATGATGGAACTTCTGAAGTGGAATATCGGGCAATTTGTCCAAAATGTTATGCGGAATACGCAGCGAGGAAGAAATGTTGATCGTAATTGAGGGGCAGGACGCGACTGGGAAAGATACTCAGGCAGAAGCTTTTGGCGGATTTTTGCGAGGCGAGGCGAGATTGTGACGGCTTATTCCAGAATCCGGGACTGGATCTTCTGATCCTTTTGTGTCGGAGATTGCTAAATTAACTTATCGTACAAAACAAGATATTAATCACCGAACAAGAGTTTTATTATTTTTAGTGAATCGCTATGAACAATGGCGAAAAATTGCGGAACTAGCTCTATCGCGCGGCGAAACGGTGATTTTGACGCGTAACTGGTTGTCTACATTGATTTATGAAGGCTATGCAGGGCGGCGTGTCTGGGACTTTGATTGCGCGTTTACATAAGGAAATAATGCCTGAATATTATTTTTAAGCCAGATAGAATGGTGATTCTGACGCTTTCAGATGAGGGAAAGGCAAAAGAGACTGGCGGCACAGGCCAAGGAGCAGGGGCGTGTGGGAGAGGTATTGAAAACTGAGCCTTCTGAGTTCCAGAAGAAGGTTAATGGTGCCTACCTAAAGATTGCTAAAGAAATGGGGATTGATACTTTAGATACGGGCGGGACGATTACTGTGAGGTACATGAGAGGCTGTTGAAGCGACTAAAGCTAATATAGGGATGATGGCGGAAGCGAAAATGAGCAGCTTTCACGCGAGTTGGAAAAGATTTTTGGATCGAAAATTTCGACAAGATTATTTTTGGAGCTTTCTAAGTTTTTGCATCTTGAATATGAGAATAAGAAGATTTTTCCGAGAAAAGATCAGGTCTTTCGGGCTTTTTAACTGATTTTAATAAAATTAAGGTGGTAATTTTAGGGCAGGACCCTTACCATACACCTGGAGTAGCGGACGGTCTGGCTTTTTCAGTGAAGAATGGTCGAGAATATCTGCCGCGAGTCTGGTGAATATTTACAAAGAAATTGATTCGGATGTTGGGAAGAGGGAAAAGCCGAATGGAGATTTAACGTCTTGGGCTGAACAAGGGGTATTATTGTTGAATAACGTATTGACTGTGGAAGCGCATCTGGCACGTTCTCATCGAGGCAAAAGGCTGGGAGGATTTTACGAGGCACTGTGTGGAGTATTTAAGTAAAAACCGAGAACATTTGGTGTTTATTCTATGGGGAGGGATGCAAGAGAAAAAGAAGAGCTTGATCGATGGAAAGAAACATCTGATTTTAGAATCAGCACACCTGTCGCCACTTTCTGCCTATCAGGGATTTTTGGTTCAAAACCGTTTTTCGAAGACGAATGATTATCTGAGTGAGCATGGCCAGGCACCAATTGAGTGGTAGACTGCTTTTTAATACAGGTAGGGGTGGGAGATGTTTTGTGTGGTGACCGTTGCGACTATTTGATATTTTTCGCTGTTATAGTTTTAAAAAGAACCCGTAAGGGTCTTTTTGTGAGTATATCGAGATGCGTCAATAATTAGATTGCGTTGCAGATTGAACCACCACCCTCTTTTTGTAGAGGATAGCAACTTTACGTGAACGAGGCATGAACTGCGTCTTCACCTTCACAGGTGGCGTTGGTGACGATGCTGATGGTGTGGCCCTTGGAACCAGTTTGTTCATATGGAGTTACCAGCGGTAACATCGTCGATGCCATTTGGGCGACCTTCAGACTGTTCAACCCAGGTTGATTTTTGAGCGCTGACCGTTATTGCAGATCTTGGTGGAAGCATCGTGAAGTTGCTTCGGCAGGAGGAAATGGAGTGAGTATGGATCACCGTCTGGATCTACGAATTTATCTTTTGCTTCGGCGCTAATCAAAGGTGAGAATCGTAGAAATAAAGCCCAAGATTGGTGATTGAGAGTACGAGTGATGTTTTGGTCGACTTCGGCGTGGCCAGAAACATAGTTACCATACTTGTCGGATGGAATTGCACCGCTGTTGTTACTTTGATAGTGAGTGATGGCGGTACTGAGACGTGAAATGTCGGAGACGCGCTGGGTGTCACGGCGGTGCAGGGCGAGCTGGGAGGCAATGAAGACCATAAGGGAAGATAAGGCCAGCAATACCAGGACCAACACTACCTCGATGATGGTGAAACCCTTTTTATTTTTAATATCTTGATTTCTCATTTTATCCTTTCTTTGTGGAATTTAGGGGTGTTTCTTTATCAAATCATACTCAAAAACGATAGAAAAATCAAGGGCTTATGCTAATATACGGATAGTGTTGTGGCTACTGTTTGTTGTATTTTTAGTTTTGGTGCGATATTCGATCGTTTGCCTGTTGTCAGGCGGAACGAATATTTTTGAAATCTGAAGGGAAGGAGCTTGGAAAGAGGTCGCAATGTCTTTCTTGTGGGCATAAGCTAGAGTGGTTTGAACTGATCCCCATTTTATCATGGATTTTCTTGCACGTGGGGCCTGCCGAAAATGTAAGAATAAAATTGGTAAAAATAGACTTTTTCAGAGATTGTGATGGGGGTGATTTTTAGCTTAATTTTATGGTTTGTCTTAAAGCAGGCTGGGCTGTTTGGGTTGATCGGTGGTGTAAAAACAGTGGAAGGAATGAGCGAGGCAGGAGCGGCTGGTATGTTTGGAGTTCGAGATGAACTGGCTCTGAAACTATTATGCAATCCAGTAGTGATTTTGAGACTTGTAATTTTACTTTCCAGCGCGGTGTTGTTTTTGGATTTTGTTTGTTCATGATCTTAAGTGGCAGAGTTTACCGAGCTGGATTTTATATGTATTGATATTTTTAGGTATAGCGTATTTTGTGCTGAACGAAATGGCGAGTCTAGGTTTCATACAAGAGGTGGGAGCTTCGAGTTTCACGAAAATGGTTGGTAAATATGGCGTTTGCATGACAAAATAACTCTTTGAAAAGAGTTAGATGGGGGCTTTTTGGAGGTTATTGATTTTACCGGGACTGTATTTTGTCCTATATAGATTTTCAAAGGAAAAATTAATTAGGGTGGAGGAGACTATCTCTTAACTATTTCAATGGTGCTATTTATTGGTAGATTTGAGTTAGCCTGACCCTACTTTGCGTGGCAAATTTACTGACTTTATTTTTGAATGCGGGGAAGATTTTTAAGGAAGAAAGAAACAAAGATTGCATTTGGGCCGTATTTGGTACTGGGGTTTTGGATAGTGTTGTTTTTGTCATGAGGAAATTTTGCGATATCTGTATATTGTATCGGTATGAGAATTGTGAGTTATTCTTTAGTCTCAGTATAGAAACTTCTCGTGGACTTCTTTGAGATGTGGATCGGTGATATGAGTATAAATTTGTGTAGTGGCAATATTAGCGTGACCGAGTAGGCTCTGAACAGAACGGATGTCAGCGCCATTCATGAGGAGATCGGTGGCAAAACTATGGCGCAAAGTATGGGGAGTGACGTGTTTAGTGATACCGGCTTGCCTGAGTGTATTTTCTGATAATGCGTTCAATTGATCTTGGGCTAAAGCCTACGAAAGTCACCAGAGGTATCTGGAATATTTTGATTAGATGAATTGTTGAGAAAGAGGGCGGGAAGAGTGTCGGTTCTGGCGTTTAAATACTCTTCAATGTGTTCGGCAGTAGTTTGATCGATGAAAATTGGGCGATCTTTTTACTTACCACGGACCATAAATTCGCTGGCGTGCGAGGTTGATGGAATCACAGTTAAGATTACAGAGTTCGAAACGCGAAGTCCGCCAGAGAAGAGTAGTTCGATGATGGCGCGGTCGCGGAGGCCGGTTTCAGTATCGGTGGGGATTTCAGAAAGTAGGCGAGAAACTTCGTCAAAATGGAGAAAAGTTACTTGTTTTTTGGCAGCACGTGGGAGATCTACCAGGCTGGGATCGAGGGATTTAATACCGCGCTTAGCGAGGTATTTTTAGAAACCGCGCAGCACAATAAGGTGGTAGCTTAGGTTAAGGCGGAAAGTCGTTCGTGATTTTTGGTTGTCGTCAAAGCGGTTGAGACGGAGGCGGAATTTGCGAAGGATTTCGGGGGTTAGATCGGCAGGTTTGATGGTAGCACCTTCGGGAAAATCCTGTGTAATAAGATCTAAAGAAGCGAGGCCAGATAGAGGCCATAGTTTTCAGTGGTCTTGGTGGAACGAGCCTTTTTCAATTTCGAGAGATTCAAGAAAATCACTAATTAAATCGGAGATATCCATAAGAGGTATTATAACAGATTATGTTATAATACGGTTATGGATAATATGGAGAACCGAATTCGCAATCAAAGATGACGCCGCCGGCGAGATTACAACCAACTGGCTTTCAGTCTAGTGATCTTCAGTCGACTAACCTTCAACCAACTGGATCTCAATCTGGTAGTCTGCAACCAACTGACCTTCGGTCCAATGGATTGCAGATGACACCGGAAAAAAGACCACGGCGCAGGACGCTGATTCTGATGATTCAGTTTTTCATGTTTTTGGAAATGCTAAAACGGTGGAGTTTGACCAGAAATTGGCAAGTCAACAAATAAATATGAATCAACAGAGAAAAATGGTGGGTGGAACCTTTGACTGGAAGTAGTGTCGTATATGATGCGAGTAATGAACAGGGGGTACCAGAGAACGGTTTTCCGGCTGGATATGGACCAAACGCAGGGATAAAGAGAATCGAGAAGCCGGTAAAGCCAAAGCTTAAAGAGAGAATCAAGCGTTCATTCGGTCAAATGACGAAGAAGCAAAGGAGACTTTTGGTAATTATACCTTCGGTATCCTTGATTTTAATTATTACTTTATCGCTTGTGGCTATGGTAACTGGGGTTTTCGCGACTGATTATTCGAAGACCTATAGTGTGGCTAAGTCGATAAAAAGTGAGTTGCAGAAAGAATTCGTAGTAATACAAATTGCAGTAATTGAATACAATGACAATACTTTTACGTCAATGGAAATTATCAAGGATATGTTGAAGAATGTAAAAAGCTGGACGAGGGATTAGCGAGCAGCTAATTGAGGAATAGGGGACTGCACGGTGTCTTGAAGGATGTTGAGGTGAACCGTCGTTTTTGAAAGCCTTCAAGGTGGCATTGAATGAGGCAAAAATGGTAATGCGGAGATGGAAAAAGACTCTAAATTTATACTCGATCTGGCATAGCTGGATTTTTAACAGAGGCTTCTGGTGACAAAGAGTCATAATGGCTTTGAGTGGAGTGAGGCAGACATTAAAGATGCTGCAAAATTTTGATTGAGGTCTGGAAATGAGAAAAGCTGGCGGCGTACGGAAATCGGTGGATGGAATTAAAAACTGAGGCGGCAAAGGCAGCGTACAGAGTTTTTATCACACTTCAGAGTCAACGGAAGTGGTGGATTATGCGGAGGCGAAGGAACGATATGGATGCCAAGAAGGCGAGCTTTCTCGGATTTTCAAAAAGAAAAACGTCCGGACGTCGTGACAGAATTTCCATTGCAGCAGGTGAATCTTGCAAATATTTCGGTGAAGTTTGAGGAAATGTATAGCTTTATTCGAGAGACTTATCAGAAGAATTATAATAAGCGAGTTGGTGGCTGCAAGGAACTGATCAACAGCAATTATCTGTGATTAAAAGTATTTGACAGGGTGTGATATAATCAGGAAAGATAAGAGCATAGCTCAGGAGTATGTATGTACATGATAAACCTGCTAATAAACAAAATAGGGAGGTCGATCTTGCCGACTTCGTACAGAGGACGCTGGTGATTTTTAAGCCAGATTCGATTCAGCGAGGGATTGTTGGGGAAATTCTCCAGAGATTTGAGCGTGTTGGCTTGAAAAATTGTAGGTATGAAGATGGTTAGCCAGATCAAGCACTCTTCAAGAAACATTATGAGGATATTGGTCAGCTAATTTCACGCCGTGGCGAGGAGACGTTTATGTATAATTTGGATACATGATGTCCGGCCCGATTATTGCGAGTGTGTCTTGAGGGGGTTGAGGCGGTGGCATTGGTACGTAAGATCGTTGGACCAACCGAGGCCAAAATCTGCAGAGATGGGAACAATTCGAGGTGATTTTTCACATGAGCTTTGGTTATTCAAATGCAGAAAGATTGGTGTACTAAACTTAGTACATGCCTCTGGGAATCCTGAAGAGGCAGAAAAGAGGTGAAGCTTTGGTTTACGGAGCTGAACTCTATGATTACGAGGATTTGAACGAGAAAGATATACTCGCTGGAACTCAAGATATTGGTGTGGTATAATGGATTTGTGTTGGCCTGGTAGCTCAATGGATGAGACAGCTCCGTCCTAAGGAGAAGGTTGCAGTTCGACCCCGCTTGAGTCACCATAAATTGAAATTATATGACAAAACTAATATTTGATGGGCAGCGTGAGGGGGAAGACGTAAAGTTTATTTTTCGTCGACATTTTACTACTGCAAAAGCCGGAGTTATTTTCCTGATCGTAATGACATTTTTAGGATTAATTCCGCTTTTTGTGGAAAGGTGACGTGAGGATGTTTTGGATTTTTCTGGGTTTCGTCTTTGTGGGGCTGATTGGCTTCTTTTGTTCCTATATGATGTGGTATTTTTCGGTTTATATCGTGACAAATCAGCGAATTAGGCAGATTTCACAAAAAGGTTTATTTAAGAAAACTGTGGTGGATTTGGGACTAGACAAGATTCAGAGCATTTCTTATGGAATTACTTCGGTGATTGGTGGGATGATGGGGTATGGAACAATTTTGATTCAAACGGGAGTGGGTGATTTGGTGATTTCGGCAGGTGAAGCCAGCAGAAATCTATGAAAATCTAAAAAATATCGTCTCCGGATAATACACAAAGTAGAGATGGAGAGAAAAATGAAGAAACATGAAAAATAAAGAGAGGTGGGGAGGCAAAGAAAGATTCAATCTTAAAACGCTTGAAGAATCGTAAAGAGCAAAAAGAGATTGAAGAAAGTAGGAATAAAACTGAACTTGAAAAGATCGAGGAAAGACGTGAAGGGTGCTCTCAAAGGGCGCAGAGTTTAAATACCCATTGCAGTATGCAAAGTATCGTATCGTGACATTAACGATCGTGATTTCACTGGTTGCAGTGATGCTAATCAGTGGTTTCTTGTACGTGGCCTTATATGAAGTGGCGAGCACAGATGCTGTATGTATATCGTTTAACGCAACTGGTGCCACTACCGGTAGCTTCGATTGAAAATGAACTAGTTGGGTACTCAGATTATCTAATGATCTACAAGAGTACAAGTGCATCGATTGAGCAACAGCGAGGGAAAGTTGGGGAATGAGAAAAGATACTTCATCGATGGGTCGCATTATAAACGAATGGCCTTAACAGAGCAGAGAGTTATGCCTATGCCTTGAGCTTGCGAATGAATATCATTTAACAGTAAATAAAGAAGAGATTGATGAGCGCTTGATCACCGTAAAGATCGGTGGAGTGGAGCGTACAGTGAGGAAAAGTTTCAGAAAAATCCTGGAAGATAATTTTTGGTCTTTCGATGAAAGAGTATCGTCAGATGTTATATCTTTCTCTAATTAAAGAAGGTCTCACAGCAGATTGATAATGAGGCAATAAGAATATCTGAGACCAGTACAAGCTGGGGTGAAGGCAGGGAAGACTTTGAAGGCTATTGCGGATGAGCTCGGTGATAAAAGTGCTTTATGAAGAGACTGGTGGATTAGTGGATAAAATGAACGTAGATGGTGGTCGGGCTGGAGTTGCGATGGAGTTAGCTGCGGGCCAAACTTCTGATCGCGTGATGTCTTCCTCTGGCGACGGATATTATTTCGTGACCTGTGGTGAATAAAACAGAGTCATCGGTGATGTATACTTCAGTGAGGTTCCGTTTTCAGAATTCAATAAGCGAGGTGAAACAGGTACGCGAGTCGAGCGGGTGTGAAGGAATTTATTAAATTAAGTGAAGAATAAAAGATAAGTTTTTGGGAGAAAATAATAATTACTGAAGCAATTTCATCATTTGACTAGCCCTCTAAAATGAAAAATATAGAAGTAAGTTTTACTAGCGTGTGTAGAGATGCGATAATGGACAAGAACTTGGTGAAAGATTTTTAAATACTTTTAGGTAAGAATGGTATCTAGATTCATCGCACAACAGGGCTATATATTTATAATTAAGTTTCTCTATCAATAACGAAGAATGTTATTTTCTGCAAATGGTTAAACCTGAGATAGAGTACCGTTTGAAGGGATAGTAAGGTTTAACCTTTGTTGTAATAGAGGCATCTGAGAATGGTGTTTATGAAAACTATTTCTGGGTATAATATATTTTGTATCAAATAGGGGTAACAGTGCAAATATTCATGAATGAGTCAAGCAGAAAAAGGATTTCGCTCCAGACCAGATTAAGGCCAGTGTCAATTTTAATTTTTCGTGCCAGTACTTACGACGAGGCCTTAAAAGGTGGTGTTGAAAAAGTCAAAAAACTACATTGACAATATTTCGGAGGCAACCGATTTTAAACCAGAAGATTTTAAAACTAGAGCATATCTAATTCAGGAAAAATTTCGGACAGTCATGGTAAGTCCTCAAGACGGTTTTGATTTGGAAAAATTAGATGGAAACTTATCGAAACGCGTTTCGGAAGGCTTCTTCTTTTTCGCGAGTTCACTTATTTAGAGTTTGATTACGACGAGATGCGACTTGCAGGATTGTTGGCTATTTCATCAAAAATACCTAATGCGCCGATGCTTCATATAGACTTTGGGTTAAAAGATGTTTGCTTCAAAGCAACGATGAATTAATGCTGATGCCTATGAAGACGCTAAGAAAAAGCTGAAGTTCTAGCCACCACCGTAATAAAAATCTACGTGACTGTGTGCGCGTGGAGATTGACCATGTTTATGATGATAATAATTTATATATGGCTGAAAGGTACTCAGGGCTATAGGTTTCAGCACCAATGCAAGAGCTGGAACAAGAAATCAAAAAACATCGATGAAACATTTAAACCTAATGATATAACTATATCAAAAGTAATCAGCTGTGTTTGGGAAACTAGCAACTAAAATGAGGAGATCTCTTGAATCACTTAGTCAAGTAGCAATATAGATATGGGTAAAGACCCAGAGGGTATCAATAGTCCGCAACAATAGCGTAAATAAAGCCAGATACATTCGAAGAACACATGAGAAGACACGGTTCACTTCTGAATTATATCAATGATATATTGGGTGAAGATACTCAGGAAACAACGACGAAAATGAAGAACATGAGCAAGCTGTTAATGAAGCGAGGAGAAGCGGTATAAGGCGTTTAATGGACTTGGCGATAAGGGTAGACTTTTAGCTGATACTGAGCCTTGCATATGAATTCTTCTGGTATAGTTGACGCCAATTCCTATGTCGGAGTAAGGGCTATGTAATGGTATTGAAAGCATGTCGGACGAAGAACTGCGCGATGCTCTAGGCGAACTAAACTTATCTGACATATCTTCAACATTTTAATTCAGTCTTATGGTACACAGATACACGACATTGGTTCTATGATATAGTTGCACTAATTATACTTGTATGTTTATTTCAGTAAAAAGTAGGGCCACCTAAACGCAAGGAGCGATGGATTCGCCACTAAAGGTTTTATGCGATGCTGACACTGTGGAAGGTTGAGACTTGAGGGGTATTTTTCTGACTACAACCGATAAAGGAAGACGAGACAAATAATAGAGAATCTCGAAAAGATCCACGCCTCTTCTCAGCAGATGAAAAACACCTCCGAAGAGGCTGTTTATAAATACTGGTGCGAGTAGAGGTCGGACCCTCGTCTCTTCCTTGGGAAGGAAACATAATAGCCGTTATACGATACTCGCAATAGTATTATTTTAGCATAGAATAGAAAAAGGCAGAAAAAGTCTTGCGAAATATGGGAGTGATAATATATACTACTGGTAGTGGATTCGTAGCTCAGTTGGTTAGAGCGCTGCCCTGTCACGGCAGAGGTCGCGAGTTCGAGTCTCGTCGGATCCGCCACATATACAGCTTTAGGGGCTGTTTTTGTTGTATGTAGGAGGCTGCTTTTTGTATGTGGGGGATCGGATTTTAGATTAAGGATTGAGTTCAGATTACCGTATTAATTTTGTTTTTATGGCTATTTTCAAGAATTAGATTATCGGCTTTATCTTGGTAATATTTGTATTCAGAGTCACTTTGAATAGTCCAGCAGAGGACTGGATGGGATTTTTCGAATTCTTTGGATGGTGGTTCTTTGAATAATTCTTTTTATCAATGGAGAAAATCTGGTTTGAGCCAATGAATGAGGGGAAAGCGGGAAAAATGGATCAAAAATAGATTAAAATTCGGGGTCGACTGGCAATGAGTAGCCCGGTTGGGAAGGTGGTGTATTTTTGAACCAGTGTACAATGCGGGGATCAAAACTTTTAATAGCGAAGTTTGTAGCTGAGTAAGTTTTTGATATTCAAGAAGAAGACTAGTGAGTCTTTTTGCAAAATTTTTTTATAGTTGACGAAAGGTTCAGATTTTAATTCGACAATCAGAGGAGTTTTTCCCGCAATGAGGTCTAGAACTTTTTGAAGGTTGGAATACAGTGCTCGTCCGTGGTTTGTTCAGATTGCAGGGAAAAAGGTTTTTAATATCTTCAAGAGATTGCTTTTCTTTAGCTTGATTGAGGGCTTCGGTAAGGCGCTTTGTATTGCTGTCATGGAAGACAATAATTTTTATCAGAAAGAATGTGAATATCGAGCTCGATAGCAAAATGATGGTCAATAGCATTCTTAAAGGCAACAAGTGAGTTTTCCGGGATAAAGGTTTCTGTGTTATTTTGGAAAAAGGTACCATGTGATCCACGGTGAGCAAAATTTTTATCATACAAAAAGGAGAGGTTCGGGTTTGATTTAATTTGATTATGTTTATGATTAACAGAATTATGGGACATAAAATAGATGTAATAACTGATTGAATAAATATATTATAGCAAAAACAGAGAGGTGGGCGAAACTTATGAGTCGCTATGTTTCGCATATCTTAGAGAAGAATAAAAATTATGGTATAATCTGATTGTTGCCATTGTAGCTCAGTTGGTAGAGCAGCTCATTCGTGACGAGCAGGGTCATGGTTCGATCCCTGTCAATGGCTCCATTTTTATGATCTTATTCAAGCTTTATATTCTAAAATTTACTAAGCTGGTCCTATATTCTTTTAGGGCTAGCTTAGGAAGTCTAGTGCTGAGTGTGGCGCTATGGCGCCGTCACTCAATAGCTGTGACGAGGCTGTCGAGTTTCTTTTGAACAGCAGTCGCCAGCTGCATAAAAACCTGGTAGGTTAGTTTCGCAGCGATGGTTGGTGATGACGAAGCCAGCTTCATCGGTTTTTAGATTATGTGTCTCGATAAGGTTCTGGAGAAGTGATGTACTAGGGAAGATACGACCGATTTCAATGAAGAGCTTTGACATAAAGAGTGTTATTGGCTATCGTAACAGCTATACGCTGCAGAGTCGATTGGATCGAGTTTTTGATATGATGTCAGAATCGGTATCAGCTGATTTTTCTTGGTTTTTGAAATGATAAAACTGTTGTAGAGGATTTTTGAGATTAATTCCAGAAAGAAGACCATCCTGCTCAAGAAGAACTTTAATTTCATTATCAGCAATAATGTGTATATTTTGACGGGTTTCAAGTTTTTGAAGGAGTAATTCCTCAGCGCGAAAATGAGTGGAACGATGAATGAGAAAAGACGTTTTACATATGTCAGAGAGATATAAGGCGGAGAGGGCAGCTGAACTACCACCACCAACGACGGCGACGTCTTGATTCTTGTAGAGTGAACCATCACAGGGTCGCACAAAAAGGCAATGCCTTTACCGATGAGATTAGATTCGTTTGGAAGATTAAGTTTACGACTAATAGTACCAGTGGCGAGAATAACGGTCTTAGCCTGGTAGATTTGATTCTTGGTGGTTAATTGATAGATGTTATTTTGTCTAGATAAATCTAGTACTGTCTGATAGGTGATTTTTGATTAAGACTTTTAGTTGAGCGTAGAGATTATTTGAGAAGTCAGCACCTGAAATGTTGGGAAGGGCTGGGTAGTTTTTCAACGAGTGGGGATTGGAGAATTTGACACCGTGGGTGAGTTGATTCAAGTAGGAGGACAGTTTTGTTGGCACGGAGGCGTAGAGTGCGGCAGTCATGCCGGCAGCCCCAGCTTTCAATAATTGCAATATCATAAATCATAGCTTTATTATAGCAAGTTCTGTTTTAAATAAGACATGATATGATTATAAGTAATGGTACAACGGTATTGAGGCAGGGAAAGAAGGATTTTGAATAAAATTCGCTAATTTTTGATTCATCAGGAGAAGAGTTGGGATATTGCTTGGCTCCGAGAGAATCGAGAGAGGATGGTGAGAATTTTTGGCAGTAGTGGAACAGTATAATTTATCGGCGGCGAATCGGGAGGTAGTCGATAAAAAAATGGGTGCATATTGCAGAACAAATGATTGTGCCGGAAGGGTATAAACTACTGTCGGATATCGCCAAGATGATGTTGACGGATAAAGAAGAGTATGTGGGATATGATGGGGTATATGAGAGACAGATTAACACTACGGTTTATACAAATTTATTAATTGCTTATAACTGGCAGACGATGAGAATAATGATTGTTCAAGTGAATGCGGACTTGACGAATTATTCGAATATTTATGTTTATTCTCAAAGAGAGATATTTTTGAAGGCAAAATATAGTTGGTTTTTCAGATATGTTCCAGATTTATGATAAGGGCGATAACTTGGTAGAAAAGTTGGTTACATATTTAAGTTCAAAAATCAGAACAACTTTTGTGATCAATGGAGAGCGGATGAGAAATTAAGAGACAGGGGATGGTCGTTTAATTTTGGTATACATACGACAGGTTGAAGACAGAGGCAGAATTTTGTTAAGTTTTTAAAGGAATTTTCTAGATAGACAGTCTAAAATGAGTTGCTTTTAAAAGGCTAAATAGTCAAATGAGGGTAAAAATAAGGTAAGATACATAGTGAAAGGATAAAAATGAACGAAGGTGATATTAAGATATTAGCAATTGTGGGGATGAGCGGTTCAGGTAAGTCGGTTGTAGTAGACTACTTGACTGAAAAAGGATATCCGAAGGTTTATTTTGGGGAATGATCTATAAGGAAATGGATCGCAGAGGAATTGAAAAAGAACGGCGGATGGTGAGAGTGAGAAGAAGTTCCGTGAGGATGATACGAGAGACAGAGGGAAAAAGACTGGGTGGTAAAACAAGTGATCAAGGAGACTCGTGGGTTGATTGGTGCTGGACAGAAGAGAATTGTGCTCGACGGACTTTTATTCTTGGACGAGAGTATAAGGCGTTGAAAAAGAATTTCCTGGACAGCTAACTGTTTTAGCTGTGAGTGGTACTCAAAGGCATTGAGGCATTTTAGGGTCGAGCAAAGCGTCCTGAAAGGCCATTTAATACTAAAGATTCAAGAACGTGATCGTTCAGAAATTGAGAACGAGAAAGGTGGACCAATTGCGATGGCTGATCACTATGTGCTTAATGATGATTCTGTGGCTAAGCTACATGATGTATGGACAAAAATTTTGCAAAAGAATTGAGTTTTAAATAGGTTAGGTGCGAAAGCAGAGGTGCGCGGATGAAAACACTAGTGATCATCGATGGTAGAGTGTATTTTACCCAGTGGGTATTATACGATGGGCAATTTGTCGACGGCAGAAGGGGTGCCGACGTCTGGTGTTATGGTTTTGCGACAATTGCGATGGAGATCGTCAGAAGCTGAAGCCAAATAAGAGTGGTGAGTCGCATGGGATAAAGCCCTACTACTTCAACAGCTAAACGTCTCGCGATATATCCGGAATATAAGGCAGGAAGAGTAAAGCCACCAGAAGATTTTTATGCACAGATTCCATATTTGAAGGAGTTGATTCTAGCACTAGGTTGGGATTTTTGGAAGCCGATGAATATGAGGACTGGACGATATTATTGGTACGCTAGCTAGACAGGCGGACGAAAAACATGACTATATGACATATTGTATCTTCAGATTTGAGATATGTTGCAGATTGTCAGATGAAAATACTAAAATGTATCGTCTACTGAAGGGTTTTCTAATATTGAAGAAATGGATATTCAAGCGATTGAAGAAAAATATGGTATTTTAAAAGAGTCAATTTTAGACCTGAAGGCATTAAAAGGTGATATTCGGATAATATTCCAGGTGTACCCAGATTGGTGAAAGACGGCCGTGAAGCTCTTAAATCAGTATGGCGATATCCAGGGGATTTATGATCATATCGAAGAAATTACGGGATCAACTCAGAAGAAATTAGTTGAGGGGAAGGATTCTGCCTTAATGTCATATAAGCTGCTAAGATTATGACGGATGCGCCGGTTGATTTGGACAAAATTCCGGATTTAGTGATTGACCAGGACAGAATCGTGCGGCGGCTTTAAAAGAAGCAGAGTTCAATTCATTGATTAGAAATTTAGGGGCTGAATTTGAAAATAAAGAAAGATTAGCGGATCCTGAAGTTTTGGAGGATGAGAATATTGTCTTGGAATATCAATCCGGATAAGATGGTGATGATGGCGGATATTAGGGATGCATGCTTCAGAAGAGCTAGCTCGAGGCGATTCTACTGAGACAAGAGAGATTTTTTTGACATAAAAACAGGCAGAGTTTCTTATTAATCCACTAAGACGAATGAGGCCGAGCCGAAACAAGTTTCGTTGCTTGCAGATGAGAGCTTGTGAGCGGAGCACTTAGTGGGGAATATAATGATGCAGAGAGATTGAGTATGCAAAAGTAATGTCTGAGGCTTCACGGGCAGCCAAAATTAATGGATATCTTAGATCAAATTTGATTTACCATTAATTCCGGTACTCTATAAGATGGAAAAATGTGGAGTAAAAATAGATCTAGAATACTTTGCTGAGTTAAAGAGGAATTTACAGAGAGAGTTAGTGAGCTAGAACAAAGAAAATTTATTCAGTAACTCGGAGTCTACTTTAATGTGAATTCCCCGATTCAATTGTCTAAAGTTTTATTCGAGGATTTGAACTTACCAACTAAGGGGATAGGGACGTCTCGTGGTTTTTCGACGGGTGCGAGCGAGCTTGAGAAAGTGGAGGAGGCTCATCCGGTGATCGGGATTAATCAGGACTATCGTGAGATTCAAAACTATATCTACTTATGTATTACCATTGCCGAGATCTGGTCGAAGGAGATGGGCGAGTCAGACGACTTTACTCAAGATGTAACGGCTACTGGTCGACTTTCAAGCGTAAATCCTAATTTGCAAAAATATACCAGTGAAAGATCAGAGGATGGAAAACGTATTCGGACTGGTTTTGTGGCAGAGAGAAGGAAGAACTCTGGTTTCTGCAGATTATGCACAGTTTGAGCTGAGGCTAGCGGCAGTGCTTGCTGGTGATGAAAAATTAATTAAAGAGCCTTTTCTGAAAATGTGGATATTCATACTAAGACCGCCGCGGAGTATTCAATATTCCGAGTGGAGCAGGTGACTAGAGTCATAACGTCGTGCCGCCAAGATTATTAACTTTGGTGTGATGTAGGGATGAGTCAAAAGGTTTGTCGGATGCGGCAGATATGAACTTCGTGAGGCAAAGCAGTTTATTGATGATTATTTTTAAGGTACGACAGCCGATTAAGAATTATCTTGATAGGACTTTAGAGCAAGCACGTAATCTAGGCTATGTTGAGACATTCTTTGGTGAAAACGACCAACGCCAGATGTGAAATCTGCAAATTATATTGTGAGAACGGCGGCGGAGCAGGCTGCTGCACAGAATATGCCAATTCAGGGGTACAGAGGCAGATTTGATGAAACGAGCGATGATCCAAGTAGATAAAATGTTGAGTACTAAATTTATGGGGCGAGAAACGGACTTGAGTGCTCCAGATTCACGATTCATTGATTATTGAGATGTGACAATGAAGTACGGGATGAAGTAGCTAAAGGATTGGTAGAAATTATGGAGGGTGGCACAGAACTTCCAATTCGCTTGAAGGCTGATGTGTCAGTTGGAGAAAACTGGGGTGAACTATGAGTTGAGGATCTATCAGGCGCCAGAGGTGGGATGGTTTTTGATGTGATGTTGAGTCAGAAACATTGTGGGCGACTCAAACGCATGGGTTGCTAGCTTTTGACGTGGATAAAACGGTAATCTCGAGGCATTTGAAGAGATATATATATCGCGAGGAGGAGTTGGAGGAAGAAAAACCTGTCAGAAGCGAAATGAAATACGTACTGAGGGGGAGAGACAAGTGAAGCTGCGAGGTTAAACGTTATAATCTGGATGCAATTATCGGTTTGGATACCGGGTAGACTCAATGAAGGCGACAAAATTTCGTGTGTGGTCGAATAAGATTTGAAGGAATACATTACGCACGGAGTAGTTGTAAACAAGACACAATTGGCTCAATCAACGGATGCAGGAAGCAGTAAAAAGACTGAACGAGGATTAAAGGGGCAATGGCAATTATCAGGCAGGTAATTTCCTGCAAAATGAACTGTCTGGTGGAGAAGCGAGCGGCGTGATTGGTGATGGCGAGGGAAATATACGAAAAGTTTTCAGACAATCAGTGAATTTTTGAATGGTCAATTTTATTGACTAGCAATAAGCGTTCAAGACACGAGCTTTCAGGTGTGAGAGTGAAAGATTTGGTAATTGACTTGCGGGAAAAAGATGGGAAACAGATGATTTTTGGCGCATTGGTGGATGATAAAAATGACTTTGAAGGTGGCAAAGTGACGCTGCGGGACGGATATGAGGCTTCGGATACGGTGGCGAGCTGCTGAGTTTTATATAATGTTGTAAAACGTGAACCATTTAAGAGGGTAATCAACAAATTGGTGGATTATTGTTTGTGGTGTATCTAGCAATGAATCAGCTTCAGCTTAGTAGTATGGGGAGACAGATCTCAGATAGACGTTGACAGCTTTAGTGCTTTTAATTTCTGAGGTGAGGTTTAGTGAAGAGGCTTTTGATTGATTTGATCTGTAAACTACTTGAGCAGTAGTGACACTAAAAGTGGTTGTTGAACTGGAAAAATGATATAATAGAAAAGATGAAGGATCTGCGAAAAAGACCTCAAAGAAGTTTATTCCAAGCATCGCACACTTTTTACTTTAATGATCGTGATGTTGGTTTTTCAATGATTTTATTTATTTATTCTTTGGCAAAATCTACATCCTAATGCGTCCGTTGTAAAGTAGGCTATGGCGATATCGGAAGAGTATCAGGGTGGTGAATGGTCTTCAATGTCAAATTCTGGCGGATATCATGATGGCTCTTGGCAGGCAATGTTGGTATATCCAGTTGTTTGCTCTGATCTTTGGTGTTTTTACATAATATTGTGGCTTTGAGGTTGTATCATAAAAAGGTGAGAAGGTGTTGCCAATGTGTTTGTGGCGACCACAATTGCGTTAATTTTACTTTCGATATTAACGTTATGGAGATTACTGGTGAGGGGTAATCTAGAGTATTCAGATTAGTTTTAATTTTTGTTTGAGCAAGAGAATATGAAAATAGGATAAGGAGCCTGGAACCATAGAAACGAAGCGTTCTGACTGGGCGGGCTGGAAATTCCGCTGGGAAAAAGGACACGGAAATATCGAGATGTTGGAGATTTTTGCCAGGTGCACTATCTTATACAATGATCTTATTACTATTTGTACTGTCTTTTTATTAGTCCGATTGTGGGTCTTACTACTCTTCTTTTGATTATTGCAACGACTTTGGTGAAGGCGGTTGGTGTAGTTATCGTGCTGTTCAAGGGTATAATGCGACAAAACAGGCAGACAAGGTCGATTTGGCATAAGAGGCTTGCGGATTTAGAAGATCACATGGGAGTTATGAAAAATTGATGCTTGTAAAAAGTCGTGAGTTTGAGTTTGATGAGCATGTAGAGAACTTGAAGATGATATCAGTAGGTAAGGACTTGGTGATTTCAGAGAAGGAACTTGGTGACAATGGGGAAAACTCCGAGTGTTTTTCCAAAACAGAACAGAGATTTATCATGCGGTAATAATGGTGGCCTATAATGAGGATTAGATACGTGATTTCCAACCGTGGGGCGGTTAAGAAAAGCAGCTTTTCAAATGAGCGAACAATTTTTGTGTTCGGATACGAGGAGAGAGGTGGAGAGGCGATGCGTGAGAATGCAAAAATCTTGACAGGAAAAAGTTTAAAGATGATTTTTGTCAATTTATTCAGTAATGCACCCAAAGATTTGAAAGATGAAATTCAGGGAAGGGCCAAAATTTAAATTATGCGGCTGGAGGGATGGTGAACTATGTGAAGAAAGTGAAAATTCCGATCGAGAATGTGATTGTGACTTCAGCTTGATTCGGATAATAAGATGTCGAAAATGGTATCTCTTGATTATGATAGCTTATCAGTTTATTGTTCATCCAAATAGACAGAAACTTAGTTATCAGCCAGTATCGCTATTTTTACAAATAATATCTGGGATGCGCCAGCCCAATGCGAGTGTGCGATTTCGAACTCATTTTTAATATTATTTCTTCGATGCGTTCACATACTTTGAAGAATTTTGCTTCACACTCACAGCCGCTTCTGGCGCTTTCTCAGATGGACTTTCTGGAGTAAAAAGACAATTGTGGAGGATGGTCACCAATATTGGCGCTCACTATTTTTATTTCCATGGGGACTATGAGGTGTTGCCAATCCACGTGGCGATTTATCAGGATGCAGTTATGGAAGAGACATTCCTGAAGACTTTGAAGGCGCAGTTATTCAATTACGCCCATGGGATTATGGAGCATCTGACGTGGCTTATGTTGGCGTGAGGCTGTTTTCGAAGGATCGCAAGGTATCAGGGAGATGTCATTTATGCCTTTTGTTTGCAAAATTTGTGAGGATTACTTGAGGGGCATGTGACGTTGGCTGCAATTTCACCAATGGTGGCATTTTGGTGGCTGGGTACCAAAATTACTCAATGCTGATCAAAAGAGTTTATTAGCATTTAATTTTTACAAATACGATTAGCTTAATCCAGATTTTTGCATCTATCGGCTTAATGACAACTATTCTGTTTTCTTTAAAGATATTGCCATAGGCTGAAGAATATAAGGAAACCAAAGATTGTGATGATTTTGCAGTGGATTTTTAATGCCAGTAGTAGCAATTGTTTATCAATCTTTTACGGCATTTTACTCACAGACTCGCCTTATGACAGGAAACTATATGGAAAAATTTGATGTGACAAAAAGGTTGTCAAGAATAAATAAAATAGTCTTTTACATTAAAAATAGTCTTTACATTAAAAAGCACCTGACGGTGTTTTTATTCACTAATAGGTGGGTCGCGAGAGATTCAGACACTGAGCTTCCCTCCGTGTAAAAGGAGACACTCTAGCCAGCTGAGATTAGCGACCCTAGTTTTTGATAAGTTTACCATAAAAAATGTGGTAGAATAAAAGAGTTAAATAGGAAAGAGAATGTCACTGAGTAGTACAGAGAATTTAGAGACGCATACACGTGGAACGCATGCGACATACATTGGAGTCATGTGATGGCGGCTGCTCTGACAGAAATGTATCCTGGTATTGAATTTGGTGTTGGACCTGCAATTAAAGATGGTTTTTATTATGATGTTGATCTGTCTAAGGTAAAAGGCAGCGACGGCGAGGGCGGTCAAATTTCTGATGCAGATCTGCCAAAAATTGAGAAGAAGATGCGGGAATTAGTGCAGAGAGGATTTGAGATGCAATATTCGGAAGGATCGTGAAGCTCAGCTTGCCTGGGCAAAAGAGAACGGACAAGAGTATAAGGTTGGATTGATTGAAGAACTACCGGAAGGTGAAGTGATATCTTTCTATCAACTAGAGCGATTTTACGGATTTATGTAGGTCCACGACTGAGTGCAAAAGAGATTGGTGCTTTTTAAGTTGATGAGGGTGGCAGGAGCTTACTGGCGTGGTGACGAGGAAGAAAGCGATGTTAACTCGTATTTATGGTGTGGCATTTGAGACTGAGGAAGAGCTAAAGACTTATCTTGATTAGACTTGAGGAAGCTCAGTGCGCGTGACCATAGGAAACTTGGTAAGGAGCTAGACTTATTCTGTTTTTCAGATTTAGTAGAGCTGGATTGCCATTGTTTTCACCTAGAGGCACGATGCTCCGGGAGATGATGTCCTAGTATTCATTATCCTTACGTGGACGTTCAGGATTTGAAAAAGGTGTGGACACCACATATTACAAAAAGTTGATCTTTCTAAGGCTTCTGGACATTATCAAAAATTTGGAGCTGAATTATTTATGGTTCACTCGCAGAGTTATAGTGAGGAATTTGCCTAAAACCAATGAGACGCTGCCGCATCATGCACAGATTTTTGCTTCAAGGACCTACAAGGAAATGCCAGTACGCTATATGGAGGCGACAACAGATTATCGTGATGAAAAATCTGGTGAGCTTGGCGGTTTGTACTCGTGTAAGATCTTTAACTCAAGATGATACTCACGATTTTGTCGTAAGAATCAGATCGAGGCTGAGATCAAGAATTTGGTTGAATCGTACGTGAACTATATACAACTGTTGGAATGAGTAAAGCTCCGCGCTAGATTGTCTTACCGCTCAGATGAAGATAAATATCTTGGCGATACTGAACTTTGGGAGATGGCTCAGAGGCAGATTAAGAATGCAGCAATTGATAATAATCTTGATTTCTTTGAGGCTGAGGGTGAGGCAGCATTTTATGGTCCAAAAATCGACTTTATGGCTGAGGATGCGATTGGTCGTGAACACCAAGTGGCAACTATTCAGCTTGATTTTATGCAGCCGGGCGGTTTGATTTGACTTTTATGAACGAGAAAGGGTGAAAAAGAGCGTCCTGTGATGGTACACCACGCAACTTTGGGCTCTATTGAACGCTTCTTATCAGTATTTATTGAGACATACTGGTGGCTGGTTCCCATTCTGGTGTGCACCTGAACAACTAAGATTGTGACGGTAAATGATGAGGTGTTGGACTACGTTTCTGAGATTGAAAGATTTTAAGCAGTAGTGCTTGAGAGAAGCCATTGAAAGCATAATGATCTAAGATTTACTGTTGACAAATCAGATGAATCGCTTGGTGAAGAAGATTCGCCGTGCAACTAGTATGAAAATAGCCCAGTAGTTTTGATTGTGGGCCGAAAGATAAAGAAGCAAGAACAGTGAGCTTACGCATGAAAGACGTGGAGAAAACAATTGGGTTGGAAGAGAAATCGCTGATTTCTTGAAGAATCTGAATTAGGAATGAGAGATAGGCTCAGCGAAAGTTGGGCCTATTAAATAGTTATGCTAGAGAAACCAGTGATTGTAATTGTGGGGCCGACCGCATCTGGGAAAACAGGTGTGACAATGTGAGTTGGCGAAGAGATTAGCGGAAAGGTATTTCAGCAGATTCAAGAACAATTTATAAGGGGATGGATATTGGAACAGCAAAGCCAAATAAGGATGAGTGTAAAAAATTATTTCATTACGGGTTTGATCTAGTAGAAACCTGATGAACGATTTACGGTCTACGATTGGAAAAATATGCAGAGGAGAAGATTGACGAGATTCTCGCTCGCGGGAGATTATCCGATCGTGGTGGGAGGGACTGAGTTTTATATGTGGATGCGTTGATTTTTGAGTTATCAATTTGGTGAGAATAAAAAGACTGCAAAGACAGAAAAAGATGAGGATGGATGCTTTAGTTTACGGAATTAAATGGGGGAGTGAAAAAGTTGCAGAACAAGATTATTCAGCGTGAACAGAAAATGTTTGAGAATCCAGAATTGAGTGCAGGAGACGAAACGATTGGCTCATAGGGTATGACTGGGTTTGCAATCGATGCGAAGTAATGTCTATCAGTTTGTATGGAAGATGATTAATGGAGAGATTAGTCAGGGGAGGCAATAACTCTAGGCGCATTAGATGACTATCATTTTAGCCAAGAGACAAATGACTTGGTTTAAACAGAAACCCTGAGATTAAATGGTGTAATTTAGAATCAGTGGTTAATAAAATCATTGAGGACTTAGAACTTAAAATAAATAAATAGTACTTTTTAAAATTGATTTGTTCAATCCGTAAGGTTTTGTGCAAAAATATTATGTTGTGATAGAATAGAGGTAAGATGAGTAAAAGAAAATAATACTCCACTAGAAAAACTATTTGGATCAAAAACAAGAACAAAATTATTAAGCCTGTTTTTGGTAATCCTGAGCGTTCTTATTACGTGCGCGAAAGTGACAAAGAGTAATCGACGAGCAGATTAATTCACGTGAGACGTGAGTTATTGAACTTGGAAAGCATTGGGATTATTAAAAATGAGACTTATGATAATAAAAATTTATTATTCAGCAAACAATAAACATCCTATGCGAGACACTTGTAATACTTTTCTCAGAGTCGCACTGACGTGGCGGTAGAGACTGCTGTTGTGAAGCCTAATGCTTGGGAAGAATATGTACGTCCAGTAAAGAACTATTTGACGTGCCTTATCATGTAACGAATCGCTTGCCTGGACAAGAGGGGGTTGACTTATTGATTGTGGGGACGATAGGACTAGAAGAAACCCAACCATTGGGCAGAGGTGGTAGAAAGAAGGAAGCCCTGAATTATGTGATTATGTCACGAGATGACTTCCAGTATCGCCTAAACGTGAAAGATCGTTTTGTGTCGGAAGTGCTTGAAATGTCAATTTTGGAGAAAATTGGCCAGAAGGTATTTTGGCGAGACGCTGATATTAATCTTGCTGGGTATATTTTTAGCTGCTTTTGTTGAAATTAAAGAGATTGATTCAGTTTAATCCAAGCAGATGATAAAAATAAAGGAGGAAGTATATGTTTGAATTAGAGGTAAAAGTCCTAATGAAATTACTATAAAAACTGGACAAAGAATATCGTAATTGATTTTGTTAATGGAGTAATTTCTGCTGATTTGCCAGTGAGGGATGTTAGGGGCCTGGAGAATAGAAATTGGGTGAAGCTGCGATTCGTGGAATTAGTGTTGCTAAGCATACTAAGACTATTTATGACGTAGAAGTATCTGGTGTACATATCGGAATTATTAGCGACTTTGATGAGAAACTGGATGAGCTTGGAATCTCAGATATTCTATGCTAAACTCCGTTAGGAGCGATTAAAAAGATCAGTCCAAAAATTAATTATTGCCACCGGAAACATTGATGGTATGGTGTCTGATTTTAGACTTTCTGCTAAAGGTGGAGAAGAAAATTAAAATTAAGAAGATAGAAGATCTTCCTTCTACACAGAAGTAATCGCATTGAATTAGAAAAGTTATAAATAAAAGTAGACACATATAGGTGTCGATGATAGAGTTTTATTAATAATAAGAAATAAAGAAATTGAGACATAGGCAAAATAGAGTTCAGGAACTGGACTCTATTTTATGTTTTATGTAGAAGGATTCAATTTATATAAAAAGTTATTCAACGATTCAAAGAATTTTTACTCAAAAAATGACAGATTAGTGATCAAATATTTTTATTGAATAGAATTATTTGTTCAAAGGCAGGTAGACTTAGTCGTTGGGTGATAGGAGAAATGTACATGGGGTTTATGTTATAATTTGTTGTATGAATTTTGATCTATTTGCGATAGCAATTGTATTTGTTATTATTCTTTTTCGATGGTATGTGCACGAGATGGCTCATGCGTA
>BNJV01000768.1_pt1 | contig 62504 bp, 82 predicted proteins | sample 8540591 | NCBI WGS metagenome assembly BNJV01 (sample SAMD00202457, study PRJDB9452) | human saliva metagenome | host: Homo sapiens | reverse complement strand
AACAAATGTGATGAGAAAAAAAGTAATTCTTGCTAAAAAAACAAAAACCTTAGGCTAAAAACCTAAGGTTTTTTTATTATCTCAATCAAAAGTGCGGTCAAAAATCGACCGCACTTTTTTTACATTTAAAAGAGAAAATTATTTTTTTACCTAATTGTGGTAAAACGGAATCTTTCCCTGCAGTTAATAGACCTACTTGAGAGTAGATACTTAATTTTCCGCGTGTATCTGCTACGTCTAAAGTTACGCATAGTTAATTGACCAATACGATCGATTGGATCAAATGGTGCATTTTCCACTTTTTCCATACTTAAACGTTCTGCCGCATAAGTTAAGTTTGGTGATTCAGTATTTAAGATTGAGTAGTCATTACCACGACGAAGTTCTAATGTCACTTCACCTGTCACCGCACGAGCAACCCAACGTTGTGCTGTTTCACGTAACATTAACGCTTGTGGATCAAACCAACGTCCTTGGTATAACAAACGACCTAAACGTAAACCGTTGATACGATATTGTTCAATAGTATCTTCATTGTGAATACCGGTGACTAAACGCTCATAAGCAATATGGAATAATGCCATTCCCGGTGCTTCATAAATACCACGTGATTTTGCTTCGATAATACGGTTTTCAATTTGGTCTGACATGCCTAAACCATGACGACCACCAATACGATTTGCTTCTAAGAAAAGCTCTACTACGTTGTCAAATGTTTTACCATTTAATGCAACCGGCACACCTTCTTCAAAACGAACAGTCACCACTTCTGGTTTTACTTGAACATTTTCATCCCAAAATGCCACGCCCATAATTGGTTTCACAATTTTAATGCCAGTGCTTAATTCTTCTAAGTCTTTTGCTTCGTGTGTTGCACCTAACATATTAGAGTCAGTTGAATAGGCTTTTTCTACTGACATTTTGTAGTCAAAACCATTTTCGATTAAGAATTTTGACATTTCAAAACGACCGCCTAACTCATCGATGAATTGTTGATCTAACCATGGTTTGTAAATTTTTAAATTTGGGTTGGTTAATAAACCATAACGATAAAAACGCTCAATATCATTACCTTTAAAAGTTGAACCATCCCCCCAGATATTCACATCATCTTCTTTCATTGCTGCAACAAGCATCGTACCTGTTACCGCACGACCAAGTGGTGTGGTGTTGAAATAGGTTGCTCCACCAGTCGAAATATGGAATGCACCACATTGAATAGCCGCAATCCCTTCATGGGCTAACTGCGCACGGCAATCAACCAAACGAGCATTTTCTGCACCATACTCCATCGCTTTTCTTGGAATAGCGCTGTAATCATCTTCATCGGGTTGACCTAAGTTTGCTGTATAAGCATAAGGTACCGCACCTTTTTGACGCATCCAAAGTAATGCCGCGCTGGTATCGAGCCCGCCTGAAAAAGCGATACCAACTTTTTGACCTTTAGGTAAATGTTGCAGAATCGTATTTGACATATTTTATTTCCTTTATTGTGGTTATGGTGAGTAAGTCTTTAAAAAGTGCGGTCAAAAATCACCGCGCTTTTCTAACATATCATCGGGATTTGGATAACGATAAGCGAAGCCTAAATCTCGACAAATTTTATCTGCCATAATGATTCGTTTCGGATCCGAATCACTACATTCAAATTGTGGTATGGATAAATCATAAAATACCGCTGCTTTTGTGTAATATTCTGCTCGCGTAGGATGAACAGGGGCACAAAGATGGTAAGTTCGCAATCCATTTGGATTCATGAGTAAGGCTGTAATAGCTTGAATACAATCCTCAAGATGCACCAAATTAACAGGTGAATTGCCCTGTTTTAAATTGCGTTTTCCTGCTAAGAATTTAACCGGATGGCGTTGTTTACCAATTAATCCTGCAAGTCGAAGAATATCGCAATGCGATATTTCTGATTGGAACAAGCACTGCTCGGCTTTTATCAGTGTTTTAGCCAATTTCTGTTTCAGCTGAAAGTTGAGAACTTTCATCAAATTGCCCCGAAATATCAGGAAAAACAGAAGTTGAACTGGTAAAAATCAAGTGCTGTACACCTTGTTTCTTTGCTTGATTAGCTAAAAAAGCAAGATATTCACAATACTGTTGAGAAGAAAAACGGCTAGGTGGTAAGGTGATAATGAGGGCATCCACATCAAAAAGAGATTGAATATTATCAGGCAAACTACTCATTTTTTCTGAAAAAGAAAAAGGATAAGCTTCAATGCCTAACTGATGCAATTGTTGAGCATCCTCAGGGGATTGTTTTGAGCCTTTTACACGCCAACCAAGCTCTTTTAAGTGCAGCGCCAGCGGTAAGCCTAACCAACCTAAACCAACTATTGCAACAGATTTCATACTCTTTTATTCACAATATTTTATCCATAAAAATCCCTGCTATTCTAAAGCATAGCAGGGAGATTGTTAATGTTATTTTGTTAATAAATCCAACGCCTCTTGATATTTAGCAACTGTTTTTTCAATCACTTCTTTTGGTACTTTAGGCGCTGGCGGTTGTTTATTCCAACCACTTTGCTCTAACCAATCTCGTACAAATTGCTTATCAAATGAGGGCGGATTTGTTCCTTCTTTATAAGTATCAACTGACCAAAAACGGCTAGAATCCGGTGTTAATACCTCATCCATTAAAGTGAGTGTGCCATTTTCATCTAAACCGAATTCAAATTTAGTATCACAAATAATAATACCTTTAGTCAGCGCATATTTGGCAGCCTCAGTATAAAGCGCAATCGCTTTTTCTCTCACTTGTGCCGCTAACTCTGCGCCAATTGCTTTTTCACATTCTTCATAGCTAATATTGATATCGTGATTGCCCACTTCTTCTTTACTTGATGGCGTGAAAATTGGTTCAGGTAATTTACTTGCCTCAACTAATCCTTCCGGTAATTTCAAACCACAAATGGTGCCCGTTTGCTTTATAATCTTTTAGCCCACTACCTGTTAAATAACCACGCACGATAGATTCAATTTTTATTGGTTTCAAACGCTTACATACCACTGCTCGATCTTTTACTAAATCAGCTTCTTCTTTTGGTAACACATCATAAACTGAATCGCCCAGTAAAATGATTCGGCATAATATGAGCTAACTTATTGAACCAGAAATTGGAAATTTGAGTCAGAATTTCACCTTTGCGTGGGATAGGATCATCTAAAATCACATCAAATGCAGACAAACGGTCACTGGCTACCATTAACATCCGTTTATCATCGATCTCATAAAGATCACGCACTTTCCCTGAATAGATTTTTTTTAGACTAAGTTGTGTCATTGTTTGCACCTTTTAATTATAAGAATAAAAAAATCGGCAGATATTATACCGCACTTTTTGCGCAAACGTTTGCTTTTTTATCAAAAATTTTTAAAGAAAAGAAATGACAGAGTCATACGCCTAAATAAGCTATAGATAACAAAAGAAAAACAATTTAATTTGAGCTCAATCTGAAAATCAGCGACAATACAGCATTATTTAAAACAGAAGAAACAAGACAAATGAGTTATCCATTAGAAGAAGTGAATAAACGTCGCACATTTGCGATTATTTCCCACCCTGACGCGGGTAAAACCACCATCACCGAAAAAGTATTGTTATACGGCAATGCCATTCAAAAAGCAGGCTCAGTAAAAGGTAAAGGCTCTGCACAGCATGCAAAATCTGACTGGATGGAAATGGAAAAACAACGTGGTATTTCCATTACGACTTCCGTGATGCAATTCCCTTACAATGAATGCTTAGTGAATTTATTAGATACGCCGGGGCATGAGGATTTCTCGGAAGATACCTACCGCACTTTAACGGCCGTGGATAGCTGCTTAATGGTTATCGACTCGGCAAAAGGGGTTGAGGAACGTACCATTAAATTAATGGAAGTGACCCGTTTGCGCGATACACCAATTATCACTTTATGAATAAACTTGACCGTGATATTCGCGATCCAATGGAATTATTAGATGAAGTGGAAAGCGTATTAAAAATCCATTGTGCACCGATTACTTGGCCGATTGGTTGCGGTAAATTGTTTAAAGGGGTTTATCATTTATATAAAGATGAAACCTATCTTTATCAAAGTGGGCAAGGCTCGACCATTCAAGAAGTACGCATTGTGAAAGGTCTAAATAGCCCAGAATTAGACGCCGCCGTAGGTGATGACTTAGCCCAACAATTGCGTGATGAATTAGAGCTTGTAAAAGGTGCAAGTAATGAATTTGATTTGGATTTATTCCTAAGTGGTGAATTGACGCCAGTCTTTTTCGGTACGGCATTAGGTAACTTCGGTGTTGATCATTTCTTAGATGGTTTAACCGAATGGGCGCCTGCGCCACAAGCTCGTCAAGCAGATACCCGTAAGGTCTCTGCAGAAGAAGAAAAATTCACTGGTTTCGTGTTTAAAATCCAAGCCAATATGGATCCAAAACACCGCGACCGTGTGGCTTTCCTACGCGTAGTTTCTGGTAAATACGAAAAAGGGATGAAACTTAAACACGTGCGTATCGGTAAAGATGTAGTCATTTCTGACGCACTCACCTTTATGGCGGGAGATCGTACTCATGCCGATGAAGCCTATGCTGGCGATATTATCGGCTTGCACAATCATGGCACAATTCAAATTGGCGATACCTTCACACAAGGTGAAGATCTGAAATTTACCGGTATTCCAAACTTTGCTCCTGAATTATTCCGTCGCATTCGTTTGAAAGATCCTCTTAAACAAAAACAATTGTTAAAAGGTTTAGTTCAACTTTCTGAAGAAGGTGCTGTGCAAGTATTCCGTCCATTAAGCAATAATGATTTGATTGTTGGCGCGGTCGGTGTATTACAGTTTGACGTGGTTGTTTCGCGTTTGAAATCTGAATATAACGTTGAAGCCATTTACGAAACTGTCAACGTCGCAACGGCTCGTTGGGTGGAATGTGCGGATAACAAAAAATTTGAAGAGTTCAAACGCAAAAATGAGCAAAACCTAGCATTAGATGGTGGCTGATAATCTCACTTATATCGCACCAACTATGGTTAAACCTAAATCTTGCACAAGAACGTTATCCTGATGTGACCTTCTTTAAGACAAGGGAACATTAATTGCAATACGAAGTGCGGTCAAAATTTATAGTGAATTAAGTACCGCACTTTATGAGAAATAAAATGAAAAAACGACACTTCATCTGTATCGTTCTTATACTAGTTGCCGCATTAAGCTGGCGATGGCGTAATGTTTGTCGAGATATGGAATATTCGATGAACTCGACTAATCATTGTGTAAACCACAGTTTTCCAGAATTCAAGCGTAATATTTCTGTTTGTGCTGGTTTCATTCCTAATGGTTTTTCACTTAATTTGGGTTATCGTGCCACAGTTTTTGTGTTTGATCTTAATAAGAATTTGCTCGGCTTTTACGATCTTGGCGAAGAATATATGGATGGAATAGGAAATAACTCTGGTCCATACGTCGATGAAGACACTTTTGATCTTGGCTTACTGGGACAAGGTAGTGAATTTGATACAACACCATGGTTTCATCGCCGATTAGAAGCAAAGCTGATCGAGAGAATGTGTAAAAAATAATACTACCTTAAACAAAAATGAAATAAACAAAGTGCGGTTAAATTTAATCGCATTTTTATACAAAAGAAATAGAGAAAATAAGATGGCTGGGGTACTAGGATTCGAACCTAGGGATGCCGAGATCAAAACCCGGTGCCTTACCGCTTGGCGATACCCCAACAGAAATTCTTTGATTGGAAATAAAGAAGATTTTATCTAGATAGTATGGCTGGGGTACTAGGATTCGAACCTAGGGATGCCGAGATCAAAACCCGGTGCCTTACCGCTTGGCGATACCCCAACGACTATTTGACTGCAAGCTGATAAATGGTGCGGGACGAGGGACTTGAACCCACACACCTCTCGGCGCCAGAACCTAAATCTGGTGCGTCTACCAATTTCGCCAGTCCCGCAAACTTGGTGGCTACAGCGAGATTCGAACTTGCGACCCCAACATTATGAGTGTTGTGCTCTAACCAACTGAGCTATGTAGCCATCATTTGCTTTACCTTATCGGCTTTGCGGGGCGTATTATCCTGATTTGACCTATTCTCGTCAATCATTTTTTTGCAAAAAACGGATTTTTTGATTTAGTTGATTATAAATAAAACGCTTTTGCTATTTTTTGTTCACATCAAGAACGGAGATCATTCCCACAAAATGCTTCCAATGCAAAGAGCTAAATTGCCCTGGAATGTACCAATTAGAAATGGTTCCATCAAGATATAAGGCATCCTGACAACCAATTTTAAGCAAACCTTGACTCAAGGTATAAAGATTAGGCTCACCTTTTATCGTCATCAAAAATAGTAATTCATTTTGCTTCGTCAAACACACTGCATTACGCTTATGATAGCTTTCTAGGCTTGCTCTAAATTGCGGATTTATTTTACCATGAATAATCAACATCGGGCCTGATTGCAACGCAAAAATCCGGCTTGAGTTTGCTTTTCTGATAAGCCGCTGTTGTTAAAATGTAGGGCTTTATTTTTTACAGCAATGGCAAACACCCCATTGGGTTGTACATGAAAGTTACCTTTGCCTGATTTTGTATTTAACGCATTGAGCTCTTTTCCATGCTCAATCCATAATCCCGCTGGCGTGTTATTCATGCTATAAATGCCTGCATTCATGATCATTTTCACGTTATAGCTAGGCTCTAAGGCATTTTTGAGACGCGTTAAACTTTGATAATCGTTACCTTCGGCATCTTTCCAATGTAGCTGTACTTCTTCGGGCTTTGCTTGAAAAATTCCGTAAGTAATATTGCCATCATCAAAAGTTCGGTATTCCGCTAGGGCTGGCACACTCATCAGTAACGATGCGCTACTGAAAAGTGCGGTCAAAAATTTAATCGTTTTTTTCATTTAAAGGATGGGTTAAATGCAACGCATTTGAAAAGGCATGCAACCCTTCTGCATTACCCGATCTCATCATGGATTGCATGGTTTGGGTTGGGGCATGAATAAGTTTATTTGTTAATTTATAACTTAATTCTTGCAGAGTTTTTTCAGCATTCTCACCTTGTTGAATTTGGTGTAAGGCTTTTTCGAGTAATTCTTGGCGAGTATTCTCCGCCTCATCACGATAATGACGAATCAAATTAGAGAACTGATGAACCTTCAACCACTCAAAGAAATCCGTGCATTCTTGTGTAATGATATCTTGCGCTTGCTCTGATGCTTGCTCACGTTGAGAAAGATTGCGTTGGATAATATCTTGCAAATCATCTACGGTGTAATGATACACACTTTCTAATTCAGAGACGTTTTCATCAATATCACGCGGTACCGCAATATCCACCATCAAAGTCGGTTTAAATTGACGTGCTTTTTCCGCAATTTCAGCCATCGCTTTGGTGATTAAAATAGTCGGACTGCCTGTTGAGCTGATGACAATATCGGCTTGATTTAGTGGTGTTTGCAATTCATCAAGCGAATACACATCAATCGGTGTATTAGACGCTAAATTCTCTACCAACTGTTCAGCACGAGATAAAGTGCGGTTAGCAATCATCAATTTTTTTACGCCGTGGCGTAATAAATGACGGCTTACTAATTCAATAGTTTCCCCTGCCCCAACAAGCAAAATTTGTAGTTCACGTAAAGATTCAAAAATTTGACGTGCCAAGCTACAAGCCGCATAAGCCACCGATACGGCACTTTCACCAATATTGGTTTCAGTACGCACTCGTTTTGCTGTTGCAAAGGTTTTTTGGAACAAGCGAGAAAGCGTGCTCGAAAGCGGAATATTTCGCCGCTTGATAATAATCTTCACTGATTTGGAAAGCTTGTTTCACCTGTCCTAAAATTTGCGGCTCACCCAAAATTAATGAATCCAAACCACATGCCACGCGCATTAAATGATTTGCAGCTTGTTGATTTTGATGTGTGTAAATACTTTTATTTAATTCATCGACAGAAAGCTGATGAATGTTAGCAAACCAATTTGTACAGTTCGTTTGCCATTGCTTACACTCTTGGGGTGAAATTTGACGATGGTGAAGATAAATCTCTGTACGGTTACAGGTAGAAAGAATAACTGCACTTTCTGCCAAATCTTGTTGGTGAATTTGTTGTAAGGCAAGCTGCCGCTTTTCTTCAGAAAAAGCGACTTTCTCACGAACAGCGACAGAAGCCGTTTTATGATTAATGCCTAGAACAAGAAGGGTCATAAAAACCTAATAAAAACAACCGCACTTTTATGAACATGCGGCTAAGTAGAAAATAAAAAGTTTCGCTATTTTAATGAATTGTTGAGAATTGAGCAAATTTCAAGAGAAAAAACTCAAGCAAATAACTAAAATGAGTTAAAACTTATCTTTTGCTAAACGCCATTGTGTAAATTCGTCTAAATTTTTTGCTTGTAAAAACGGATTAATTTGTTTCTCTAATCCAATTGTTGTCGGCAAACTCGGTTTGCCCTCTGCATCGATAACGTTCCACTAAAACACGTTGATTTTTAACCGCACTTTTATCCGCCAATACGGTTTCCGCAAAAGCTAAATTACCCAGCGTATATTCATGAGCAGGGACAAACAACGGTTTCATTCGGTAATTGATTAAAACGCTGCATGGTTTCAAACATTTGAGCAAAATTTCCCGTGAACACGCGACCACAGCCCGCAGAAAATAACGCATCGCCGCAAAATAGATGCCCATCCACCAAATAGCTGACATGCCCTGCCGTATGTCCACCACTTGGTAAAACCTCTATATGATAATGTGCCGTATCAATCACTCCACTATCCACGATATTGGTTGCCCCTTTGTCTGCGCATTCTGTTGGACCGAAAACTGGCACATTGGGATAATATTGCTTAAACGTCGCGACACCTTGCACATGATCATCGTGATTATGGGTTAATAACACCGCCTCTACGCCTAGCTTATTGAATTCTAAATACGGAATTAAACGCGTTATTTCTGGGATATCGATCACAATTACGGGGAAATTTTCTCGTCTATAAAGCCAAATATAGTTATCATTGAGTGCAGAAATAGGAACTAGCATAAATTACCTTATGAAAATAGGATTAACATTGAATTGGAAAGCCAAATGGCACAAACCTCTTCTTTCACCTGAAAGTTGGCAAGCGTTACCACAAGGTGAAGCCTATTGTAACGTATTAACACATTATTTTACCCAATGGACACCAAAAATTTTAGGCTATCAAATTCTGAAAGTCGGTGCCTTAAGTGGAGAAATCGCCTTTGATTTACCTTTACGTCATCAAATTGTATTAGCTGAAAAAACAGCGTATTTTTCTACCGCACTTTTAAATGAAAGTGACAGTTTGATCCAAGCCTCACCATTAGCCTTGCCTTTTATTGAAAAAGAAATGGATGCTTGTTTGTTGGCAAACACCTTAAACTTTGCGCAAGATCCTCACCAAATATTGCGTGAAGCACATCGCGTTTTAAAGGATGACGGCTGGATTTTCATCACGTTATTTAATCCGATGAGTCCATTACTTTTCAAACCGAAGTTAGGTGACTTCAAATTCCGACAATATGCTACTTGGCGAGTCATTGACTGGTTATCGTTATTAAATTTTGATGTGATTGCAGAAGAAAGACTATCTATAAAACAAGAAAAGACCACGCTCTGCTCTCCGCTCACGGTCATCGTTGCTCAAAAACGAACCTATCCATTAACACTGAATCCGGAGAAAGCGCAGTCAAAAATGCCGGCGTTTAGAGCCGGCAGGTGCATTTAAAGAAATAAGAACAGAATGATTATTCTGTGACTTCTTTGATTACTGCAGAAGATGCGTTATTGATCACTGACTCAACGCCTTTTTCTGCTGCAGCTTGAGAAGAATAATATTGGCTACGGCCAATTTCTTGGTGGTTAGCTGCTTTTAATACGAAATAAGGTTTATCATTTTTCGCTACGCGATATTCAAAGTTTTTCGCATCCACGCCATTTTTTTGCACTGAAGCAATACCGTTTTCAGCTGATGCTTTAGTTTTATAAAGTTCGCTAGTTAAAATCACTTGTCCGTTTGCTGCTTTTAAGTTGAACATAAATTGTCCGTCTTTAGCCACTTTTAATTCATAAAATCCTTGAGCCATGATATCTCCCAATTGGTTGATTTGTTTATAATTTTACCCACGCAGAAAATGCCTTTCTGCGCCAAGCTAATTTACCCTTAAAAATCAAGGAAAACAAGAGCAGAAGTGCATAAATTTTATGCTTGATTAGCTCACTAAACTCCCCTATGATGCTGGGGCTTTTTATAACAGGAACAATTATGACCGAACAAACATTTATTCCCGGCAAAGATGCCGCACTTGAAGACAGTATTTCAAAATTTCAACAAAAATTGACCGCACTTGGTTTCAATATTGAAGAAGCCTCTTGGCTTAATCCTGTGCCAAATGTATGGTCGGTACACATTCGTGATAAAGATTGCCCACAATGTTTTTCTAACGGCAAAGGCGCAAGCAAAAAAGCCGCATTAGCGTCTGCATTAGGTGAATATTTCGAGCGTCTTTCAACCAACTATTTCTTTGCTGATTTCTATTTAGGACAAGAAATTGCTAACGGTGATTTCGTTCATTCCCCCACTGAAAAATGGTTTCCAATTGAAGACGATTCCCTTTTACCACAAGGGATTTTAGACGATTATTTATGGGATTATTTCGATCCTAACCAAGAACTAACGCCTGAATTACTCGTGGATCTGCAATCCGGCAATTACGATCGTGGTATCGTCGCCATGCCTTATGTGCGCCAATCCGATCAACAAACCGTCTATATTCCACAAAGTATCATTGCGAATTTGTATGTTTCTAACGGGATGTCCGCTGGCAACACAAAAAATGAAGCACGTGTGCAAGGGCTTTCAGAAGTCTTTGAGCGCTATGTGAAAAATCGCATTATTGCAGAAGCGATCAGTCTTCCTGAAATTCCAAATCCGTGATGGATCGTTACCCATCCATTCAAGCCTCTATTGCCAAATTAGAGGAAGAAGGCTTCCCTATTTATGCCTTTGATGCCTCATTAGGTGGCAAATATCCTGTCATTTGCGTGGTATTGCTCAACCCAAATAACGGCACGTGCTTTGCCTCTTTTGGTGCACATCCGAACTTCCAAGTGGCATTAGAGCGTACCGTAACAGAGCTTTTACAAGGTCGCAGTTTAAAAGATCTCGATGTATTCTCTCCTCCATCATTCAATAATGATGATGTGGCGGAGCACGCCAACCTTGAAACACACTTCATTGATTCTAGCGGTTTAATTTCTTGGGATTTATTCAAAAATACGCCAGACTATGAATTTGTAGATTGGGATTTCTCAGGTTCAACGCAAGAAGAATATGAAAACTTGATGGCAATCTTTAATGCAGAGGAAAAAGAAGTCTACATCATGGATTACAACCATTTAGACGTTTACGCTTGCCGCATTATCGTGCCTGGAATGTCTGATATCTACCCTGCTGATGATCTCATTTATGCCAATAACAACATGGGGATGGACTGGCGCGAGATCTTATTGGATCTACCACACCATCATCATGATACTGAAACTTATGAAGAGTTATTAGCAGAATTAGATGAGCAAGATATTGACGATGCCACACGTGTTCGAGAATTTATCGGTATCGTGGCACCAAAAGCAAGCGGTTGGACAACATTACGTGTTGGTGAGCTCAAATCCATGCTTTACTTAGCATTAGTGAATTAGAATTAGCCTTAGATTGGGCAAACTGGACGATGAATATGAACAGCTCTGTGTTTACACCAGAGCGTACAAATTACTATCGTGCTTTAATCAGTATCATTGAATTGCATTTAGACAATACTCGCGATCCACAAGAATATCGTACTGTATTTGAAAGAATGTATGGCAAAGAAGCTGTTCAACAAGCTTGGGCTGCGGTGGCAGAAAAAGGTAATCCGTTCTATAACTTGCCAGCCAGCGATGAAACGCTTGAAAACTTTAAAGAACATCAAGCTTTACTTGGCGCTTATGCGAAATTACAAAAAGCTAAACGAGAAAATTGGAAATAGACGATTTTCTCTCAATCATAAGGCGGACTTTATGTCTGCCTTATTTATTTCCGCATTAAAAAACTGCTTTAAAATCAACCGCACTTTTCACACAAAAACGCTTAAATTTATGCTATAATCCGTCGCAATTTTTTGATCAAAAAAGGAATAAAAATGACGGATTCAATCCATTCCTCTATTACCCCAGTCAATATTGAAGAAGAACTAAAATCTTCTTACCTTGACTACGCCATGTCGGTGATTGTTGGGCGTGCTTTGCCTGATGTGCGTGACGGTTTAAAACCGGTGCATCGACGTGTGCTTTTCTCCATGGATCAATCTGGCATCACTGCCGGCAAAAAATACGTAAAATCTGCCCGTGTGGTAGGTGATGTAATCGGTAAATATCACCCGCACGGTGATTCTGCGGTGTATGACACCATTGTGCGTATGGCACAGCCGTTCTCATTGCGCTACATGTTGGTAGATGGGCAAGGTAACTTCGGTTCAATCGACGGTGACGCGCCAGCGGCAATGCGTTATACCGAAGTCCGTATGCAAAAAATCACCCAAGCGTTATTAACTGACTTGGATAAAGAAACCGTAAATTTCTCGCCAAACTATGATGGCGAATTAATGATTCCCGGATGTATTACCAACCCGTATTCCAGCACTTTTAGCAAACGGTTCTTCCGGTATTGCGGTGGGGATGGCAACGAACATTCCACCACACAACTTAAATGAAGTTTTAGATGGCTGCTTGGCTTATATTGATAATGAAAACATCACCATTGATGAGTTAATGCAATATATTCCTGGCCCAGACTTCCCGACAGCGGCATTAATTAATGGTCGTAAAGGGATTGAAGAAGCTTATCGCACTGGTCGCGGCAAAGTGTATGTTCGCGCTCGTGCTAGCGTAGAAACCACAGATAAAGGCAAAGAGCAAATCATTGTGACCGAATTGCCTTATCAGGTGAACAAAGCCAAATTGGTAGAAAAAATTGCTGAGCTTATCAAAGATAAAAAAATCGAAGGCATCAGCAATATTATCGACCTTTCTAACAAAGAAGGGATCCGCATTGAAATCGACATCAAACGTGATGCCGTAGGTGAAGTGGTATTAAATCACCTCTATGCGCTTACCCAAATGCAGGTGACCTTCGGGATCAACATGGTGGCTTTAGATCATGGTCAACCACGTTTATTCAACTTAAACAAATCATTGAAGCCTTTGTGATGCACCGTCGCGAAGTGGTGATTCGCCGTTCTTTATTTGAATTGCGTAAAGCCCGCGAGCGTACCCATATTTTAGAAGGTTTAGCGGTTGCAACATCAAATATCGATGAAATCATTGACATCATCCGTCAATCGAAAGAGCGTAAAGAAGCGGCGGAAAAATTAATTTCTCGTCCTTGGAAACTAAATAACGAAATTTTAGGCTTGCTTGATGCAGCGGCACGTCCGGCTGAATTAGCGGCTGAATTTGGTATTAAAGGTTCTGATTACTACCTTTCTCCAGAACAAGTTGATGCAATCTTAGAACTTCGCTTACATCGCTTAACTGGTCTTGCTACCGAAGAAGTGATCAATGAATACAAAGAGTTATTGGTTAAAATTGCAGAACTTCTCCACATCATCAACAGCCCTGAGCGCTTGATGGAAGTGATTCGTGAAGAACTTGAACAAGTACGAGCACAATTTGCCGATGAACGTCGTACTGAAATTACTGCGGCTTCTGGTGATATTGATTTAGAAGATTTAATCGCTCAAGAAGATGTCGTAGTGACCCTTTCTCACGAAGGTTATGTGAAATATCAACCGCTTACCGACTACGAAGCTCAACGTCGTGGTGGTAAAGGTAAATCCGCAACGAAGATGAAAGATGAAGACTTCATCGAAAAACTCTTAGTGGCGAATACTCACGATACGATTCTCTGCTTCTCTAGCCGTGGTCGTTTATATTGGTTGAAAGTCTATCAATTACCACAAGCGAGCCGTGGCGCGCGTGGTCGTCCGATTGTGAATATTCTACCGTTACAAGAAAACGAACGTATCACTGCAATCTTGCCAATCTCTGCTTATGAAGAAGATAAATTCGTCATCATGGCAACGGCCGCGGTATTGTGAAGAAAATTGCACTAACCGAATTCAGCCGTCCACGTTCAAGCGGTATCATCGCCTTGAACTTACGTGATGAAGATGAATTAATCGGTGTGGATATCACTGACGGTTCTAACGAAATCATGTTGTTCTCTTCGCAAGGTCGCGTAGTACGTTTCGCGGAAAGTGCAGTCCGTGCAATGGGGCGTTTAGCAACAGGTGTACGCGGTATTAAACTTGCCCTTACTAATGACATCGCTGACGATGAAAGTGCGGTCGAAATTGAAGAGGTTTCTGACGATAATGCAGAAGAAACCCTCGATCTCAATATCGATAAAGTGGTTTCCTTAGTTGTACCGAAAAATGATGGTGCAATTCTTACCGCAACGCAAAATGGTTACGGTAAACGCACACAATTAAGCGAATACCCTACCAAATCCCGTAATACCAAAGGGGTGATTTCGATTAAAGTGAGCGAACGTAACGGTAAAGTCGTTGCGGCGACACAAGTGGAAGAAACCGACCAAATTATGCTTATTACCGATGCGGGTACCTTAGTGCGCACTCGTGTAAGTGAAGTGAGCATCGTTGGCCGTAACACTCAAGGGGTTCGTTTAATTCGCACCGCAGAAGATGAGCATGTAGTCAGTCTTGAGCGTGTTTGTGATGTGGATGATGAAGACGAAGGCTCTGAAGATGTGACTTCTGAAGAATAATTGGCCTTCCATTAAATAAAAGCCCCGCGTTTTGACACGCGGGGCTTTTTTATTATTGTCTAAAAATCTCTTTTAGGGATCTATTCTATTGATGAAAACTACTCGCCTTCTTCTAATTCATCAGCCATTGCAGCCAAGATTTCACGGGTTAAATACGCTAATGAACGATAGAAAGGAAGTGTGGCATAAGTTTCCACTTGGGTTAAGAATTTCGCTGCACAAGGTAATAAGAAATCACAGAATAAATCTTGTTGAGCGGATAGCGATTCCGTGTTGTCTTCTAACCAAGAGGCTGTAAGCAATAACAAGGCGAAATGATCCACATTCTCTGCCTCTGGCACGTTACGAGCATGACGGAAATCCATAAACGTTGCACATCTATATCATAACTTGAAATAGCTGTCGGCACGTTACCGTTTGGACCAAACAATTTTTGATATTCTTGATCAAGTAACGTTAAATCAATTTTCATCTGTAAATTATCAATGGCGGCTTCACTTTCTTTATCTGTAGAAAGTGCCCAAACTTGACTTAAACCTTGTTGTTGCAGCCAATCAAATACCCCACTTAAAATTGGATCCGTAGGGCTGCGATAAAATAAATTGCCGAATAAGCGGCTAATTAAAGAGAAATTATTGACTTGAGTTTCTGACATCCGTTGCTTTCCTATAATTGTGCTCACTATTGAGCTAAAAGTGCGGTCAATTTTGCCGTTGTTTTTTCAGCGGCTTCGTCAAGCATCGCTTGGCGGGCTGCATCATCGATAATGTGAATATCTCCGAACAGCGTGTAATCCACATTTTCAATACCGCAATAATTAAATAAACCATTAACCAAACAATGATTAAGAGATTTATCTACGCCAAATTCTTGGTATTGCGCCACGCTGCTACCAATGGTGATAAATTGCTGCATTGCTTTACCGTGAATAAGCCCTTTGGACTCACCATTCTCCGTTTTATAGGCAAAACCATGCGTGAGTACGCGGTCTAAATAGCCTTTTAGCATCGCCGGAAAGCCCATCCACCACAACGGATAAACCATCGTAATCAAATCCGCTTGGCGAATAAATTCATGTTCCTGCTGGATTTCTGCTGGGATAATGCCTTTATTGGCCGATTGTAATTCTTCAAAGGAAATAATCGGGTTAAATTCCATCGTGTACAGATCACGCAAATGGGTTTCAACACCAAGTTGTTGGCTTGCTTTTACAATACGTTCCACGATTGCACGACCAAAACTTTTTTGGCTATTGGGATGTGCAAAAATAATTAAATGATTCATTCTGCTACCTTTTTAACTAACAATGTGATGCCATCAACGCGTTCGACCACCACAAGATCATTCACCGTTAAATGCTCGCCTTGAATGCGCCATGTAGTATCAGCAAAAGCACCTCGACCAATCCCGTTAGAACCGATTTCTAATACCGTACCTTTTTTACCTAACAGAGTATGATCTCTTTGATTTAAGGTTGTATGAGATTGATCCTGATTATCTTTGCTATGTTGGTATTTCCACCAAAGCAACGAGAGAATAATCGCTAAAATTGCATAAAAAACGGCTAACGCGGTTAAGGATAAACTCGGCACCAACGCCATTACGCCTGCTGCCACAATCGCAGCCAAGCCCCACCACAATAAAAATACACCGGGTACAAGGATTTCAGCAATTAACAATACAAAACCTAATACCAACCAATGCCAAACCGACCAAGTTGTTAACCAATCTGCCATATCAACTCCTTGAGAGAAAAAGTGCGGTCATTTTTAACCGCACTTTAAGAAATTACGCTTTTTTGTCGCCTTTTAACAGTTCGGCAATGCCTGCTACCGAGCCGATTAAATTGCCGGCTTCAAGCGGCATCATCACCACTTTGCTGTTCGGTGAACCACCGATTTGTTTTAAGGCTTCCGTGTATTTGGGCGATAAAGTAATTGATCGCTTTAGTATCACCGCTAGCAATTGCTTCTGACACCATTTGAGTTGCTTTTGCTTCCGCTTCCGCTGCACGTTCACGCGCTTCTGCTTGTAAGAATGCTTCTTGACGTTCCCCTTCCGCTTTCAGAATACGAGCTTGTTTTTCCCCTTCTGCACGTAGAATTTCTGCTTGACGAATACCTTCGGCTTCCAATACTTCTGCACGTTTATTACGTTCGGCTTTCATTTGTGCGTTCATAGAATCAATCAACTCACGTGGTGGACGCACATCGCGAATTTCAATACGGGTGACTTTAATCCCCCAAGGATTGGTCGCTTCATCTACAATTGCCAACAAACGGCCATTAATGGAGTCACGTTGGGAAAGCATTTCATCCAATTCCATCGAACCTAATACAGTACGAATATTAGTCATGGTTAAATTGATAATCGCCTGTTCTAAATGATTCACCTCATAAGCCGCACTACGGGCATCAATCACCTGAACGAAACAAACCGCATCAATGGATACGTTCGCATTATCCTTAGAAATAACTTCTTGTGAGGGAATATCTAATACCTGTTCCATCATATTGATCTTACGACCAACACGATCCACAAACGGGACCACAAAGTTCAAGCCAGGCATTAAAGTGTGGGTATAACGCCCAAAACGCTCAATCGTCCAGTTATAACCTTGCGGTACAGTTTTGAGTGCTGAAAAAAGTACGACGACGACTAATACAATAAAGACGATTGCGGCAATAGATAAGCCTTCCATTGATTGCTCCTTAATGTGAGGAAATATAAGAAAAGTCTATCAAATTAGACCGCACTTTGTATATAAATATATTTATCGTTTTCTCTTATAAATTCAAAAAGATGCGTAATGCAATTCGGGGCATCTAAATCTTGATGAGAGACAAACAAAAGTTGGGTTTTACTATTATTAACCAATTGCTCAATAAAATGTTTCACGAGCTTGCGATTTAATCCATCAAGCCCTTGAAAAGGCTCATCTAAAATCAAAACAGGCGGATATTTCACCATCGCACGAGTAATGAGCAATAAACGTTGCTGTCCCCAAGAAAGTGAACGAAATGGCTTTTTTGCTAAATGAGTAAGATTTAAACGAGCCAACCATTGCATGGCTTTCAAACGAATTGCCTCTGGTACGTGTTGATAAATCCCAATACTGTCAAAAAAGCCTGAAATGATCACATCTAGCACGGAACAATTCACACGATAATCTAAATGCAATTGGCTGCTTACGTAACCAATCTTTTGTTTAATATCCCAAATGGTTTCACCTGAACCACGTTGTCTGCCAAAGATCACCACATGATTCGCAAAGGCTTGAGGATGATCACCTGTAATTAACGAAAGTAAGGTTGACTTCCCTGCGCCATTTGGTCCTTTAATCCACCAATTTTGATTTGGCTGAACAACCCAATTTAAATGATCCAAAATCACTTTATCGCCATACTGAACCGTGACATTTTTAAGTTCAAAGTGCGGTTGATTTTCAGGCAATTTTAGTAATGGTGAGGCTGGCTCAGGCAACGCTACATCAACAGACTGCTCCGCATACACTAATTGTTGATAAATACTTTGTTGCTCAATAGATTGGCGTTCACCTTCTAATACTAACTCTAAATTTTCCAACATCGCTAAATGAGTCGCTTCAGCAGGAATATCGGCCAAACGATTAACGATTAGAACGATTGCACATTCTTTTTTCAGTTCGTTTAACATCTCCATCCAATCTTGCACAGATTGTTGATCTAGTCCTTCAAAAGGCTCATCTAAAATTAATAGATCGGGCTTTTGTAATAACGCTTGTGCCAATAGCACTTTACGCGTTTCCCCGGTGGAAAGCTTGATAAAGAAACGCTCTAAGAGATAAGTAATCCCTAATTTTTCTGCAATTTGTTCACAAAAAGCCAGCTCCGTACTGCCATTTAAAATGGTTTCTCTTGCCGTTTTACCAAAAAAATCGGGATCAGTATCATCGTTGTTTAAATTCTTTAACGTGGCTTCAAGAATTTCTCGTTGTTTTTCAAAAGAAAAGGAATGAACACGTTTGAAAGTATTATGATACTCCCCTTCCTGTAAAGGCAATTCATTTTGCAAAGCTAAAGCAAACGCTGATTTTCCACTCCCATTACAGCCTACCACAACCCAATATTGTCGTGGCTCAATCGCAAAGTGCGGTAAGTTTAAGGTCTGTTTTTGATGAAGCTCAAATTTTGCCTGCTGAATTAAAAGTGTCATTCTCTTTCCTTTAAAAACAAAAGGCGAGCAATTTGCCCGCCTTGTCAGATTAACTTAATTAACCGTTTACGCTCTTCTTCCATACATACTGCCGCAGTAAATAATACGTCAGTTGAAGAGTTTAGCGCGGTTTCTGTTGAATCTTGTAAGATACCAATCACGAAACCTACACCGATCATTTGTGCCGCGATGTCATCAGAAATACCGAATAAGCTACAAGCTAATGGAATTAATAATAATGAACCACCAGCCACACCAGAAGCACCACATGCACAAAGCGCCGCAACAATACTTAATAACACCGCACTGATGAAAGATACTTCGATGCCTAATGTATGAACAGCTGCTAGCGTTAATACAGTAATGGTAATTGCCGCACCCGCCATATTGATATTTGCACCCAATGGAATTGCCACAGAATAGGTTTCTTCATCAAGATTTAAGCGTTTTGCTAATTCAATGTTTACAGGAATATTTGCTGCAGAGCTACGTGTAAAGAATGCCGTTACACCACTTTCGCGTACACAAGTCCACACTAATGGATATGGATTACGACGAATTTTCCAATAAACGAGAATTGGATTAAGTACAAAGGCAGTAAATAGCATTGTACCGATTAACACGAATAATAAGTGAACATATCCACCTAACGCAGATAAGCCTTTGTCAGATAATGTTTCAGCCACTAAACCGAATACACCGAAAGGTGCAAATGAAATAATCACGTGAACAATTTTAGAAATGCCTTCTGCAAAATCAGCTACAACCTGTTTAGTTGCATCTGATGCATGACGAAGGGCTAAACCTAAACCGATAGACCACGCTAAAACACCGATAAAGTTTGCTTTGAAGATTGCATTTAATGGGTTATCCACCACATTCAATACTAACGTTAACATGACTTGACCAACAGATTGAGGTGCTGAACTCGCATCCTCTTTTACTGCAAGAGCCACATCTGATGGGAATGCCATACTTGCAATTACCGCAGCAACAGCGGCTAAGAAAGTACCTAAAAGATAAAGCATGACAATTTCTTTCATGTTGCTTTTAGAGCCCACTTTCTTATTAGCGAGTGCTGCCATAACAAGGAAGAAAATCAAAATTGGTGCAACAGCACGCAATGCTTTAACAAAGATTTGACCGAGCACTCCAAAGCTAGATGCAAGATCAATACCTGCTGAATTTTTTACACTCTCATTCACCAAGGCAACAAGGATCCCGAGTACCAAACCAACGGCAATTCGTTTTACCAAATTACCTTGGAACAAAAAATGAAATAAACGTGTTGTATTCATAATAGTTTTAAATGAAGATTAAGTTGAACTTCAGATCGTTACGATCCACCGAAACAAGATAAAGATAGCTCAAATTTTTATTTAAAAGAAAATTTTTTTCTTTATTATTTTTGTTAAAAAAATTGAACTTTTTCAGTAAGGAATGAATTTTTTTCTAAAAATTTTTCGCCTATAAAAAAATTTTTTTCTATGCCCTATTGACATACTGTATCTAATACCAGTATATTACAACTGTATAAACAACCACTGATTAAAAACACACAAACTAAAAGGAACACAAGATGATGAACTACGCAAATACAGTTGCACAAAATGATATGACGTTTTCTTATCATCCTATGCCATTTTTCAATGATGTTGAAAGCAAATCGACATTTAATAAAAAATTAGATCTCAACCTTTATTGCATCAAACGTCCACAACAAACTTGTTTTATTCGTGTTACCAATCCGAATATGCTTGCTTGGGGGATTGAAATGGGCGATATGTTAGTGGTTGAAAAAAATGACAGCCTTTTCATTGGTGATCTTGTGGTATTAGAAAAACAAGATGAATTTCATATTTATGAATTTGCCGGCGTAAGCGGTAATGAATTTGTATTCATGGCATTAGATTCTAAAGTGGAAAATATTAAAACAACACAATGGACAAACCTTCCGTTAGTTGGCACAGTGACGAATACTATCCATCAAATGAAACCAAGAAGAGACTTAATGAAATTTGCGGCTTAAGCCAATAATCAGATAATCTAAATAAAGAAAAAGTGCGGTTAAAATTAACCGCACTTTTTTATTGAAATAAAATTGTCATTACATCACACGACGAGATTGTGTATAAGTTCTTGACCAATAATCTTCATCCAATGAACTAATTGTTACACCTTGACTTGTACTTGCATGCATAAATTGGTTATTACCAATATAAACGCCAACATGATTGTTGCGACGGAAGAACACTAAATCACCTTTACGTAATTCATGTTTTTGGATTTGGCGACCTAAATAGCGTTGTTCTGAGGTTGAACGTGGAAGCTCCATGCCGTAAGCATCGAGAAAAGCAGTTTGCATAAATGCAGAGCAATCAATACCATGTTTTGAAGTGCCCCCCATTCTGTAACGAGTTCCCACCCATTCGTTATAAACTTGAGCAAGCGCTTTATCACCAATTAAACCTGATTTAGGACGGTTAGTTCTTAATTTAGGGTAAACGCCCCCTTTTTTCCCATCTAAACCGGCAATCAATCCCGTTAACTCAGCATCATCACTTTCACTAATCATGCCGTTTTGAGCCTGCCCCGAATTGTTAGAGCAGGCTGTTGTCAAAACAGCTAAACCTACAATAATCAAAATCTTCTTTAACATAGCTTTTTAAATAATAAAAAAATATAAAAACAAAACTGGTCGGATTTTATCAAAAAGTCATTATGCCCGCCAGTTTTTATTGAATTTTTATGCAATTTTGTGAGTGAGATCTCAAAAAAATAAGGACTACTCAATGAGCAGCCCTTAAAAGGATTAAAATTGATTATTTTTTCTTCGCTTTTGCATTTGGAAGATCGGTAATTGAACCTTCAAATACTTCAGCCGCAAGACCTACAGATTCATGAAGTGTTGGGTGAGCATGAATCGTTAATGCGATATCTTCCGCATCACAACCCATTTCGATCGCAAGACCGATTTCACCTAATAATTCACCACCGTTAGCCCCAACGATAGCCCCACCAAGTATACGGTGAGTATCTTTATCGAAGATTAATTTGGTCATACCTTCTGCACATTCAGATGCAATCGCACGACCAGAAGCTGCCCAAGGGAATTTAGCGACTTCGTAGTTTAAACTTTCTTGTTTACATTCTTTCTCAGTTTTACCTACCCAAGCTACTTCTGGTTCAGTATACGCAATAGAAGGAATAACTTTTGGATCGAAGTAATGTTTTTGTCCTGCAATCACTTCTGCCGCAACGTGGCCTTCGTGAACACCTTTGTGGGCTAACATTGGTTGACCAACGATATCACCGATTGCAAAGATATGAGGCACATTGGTACGCATTTGTTTATCAACATGAATGAAACCACGCTCATCCACTTCAACGCCTGCTTTACCTGCATCGATCAATTTACCGTTTGGTGTACGACCGATTGCCACTAATACGGCATCATAACGTTTAGTATCGTTACATGCTTTGCCTTCCATTGAAACATAGATACCATCATCTTTTGCTTCAACGGCAGTCACTTTAGTTTCAAGCATTAACTTGAATTTTTTCTCAACTTGTTTGGTGTAGATTGCAACAACATCTTTATCTGCCGCTGGAATCACTTGGTCAAACATTTCAACCACTTCGACTTCAGAACCTAATGCATTATACACGGTACCCATCTCTAAACCGATGATACCACCACCCATGATTAAAAGTTTTTTCGGTACTTCTTTTAATTTAAGTGCATCTGTTGAATCCCAAACACGTGGATCTTCATGTGGAATAAATGGTAATTGAATTGGGCGAGAACCCGCTGCGATAATCGCATTATCAAATTTAATTGTGGTTGGTTTACCATCACGATCACGTGCCACTAATGTGTGTGGATCGGTAAACGCCGCTAAACCTTCAACAACGGTGACTTTACGTTGTTTAGCCATGCCTGCAAGACCGCCTGTTAATTTAGCCACAACCGCTTCTTTACCTGCGCGCACTTCATCTAAATCAATGCGAGGCTCAGCGAAATACACACCGTTTTTGCTTGCGTGTTTTGCTTCTTCAATTACTTTCGCTACGTGAAGTAATGCTTTAGAAGGGATACAACCTACGTTTAAACATACCCCACCTAATGTTGAATAACGTTCAACAAGTACTGTTTCTAAACCTAAGTCCGCACAACGGAATGCCGCTGAATAACCTGCAGGACCAGCACCAAGTACCACAACTTGGGTTTTAATTTCTTTACTCATTTTTACCTCGTAAAAACGTTCAAATTTTTGACCGCACTTGCGATCCTTTCTGTAAGATGTGAGCCTAATCACTCACATCTTACCGTGTTAATTTTACATCACTAAGCGACGTAAGTCAGCTAATACGCCATTGATATAGCTTAAGAAACGAGCACCATCAGCACCATCGATCACACGGTGGTCGAAAGATAATGATAATGGAAGCATTAAGCGTGGCTCAAATTCTTTACCATTCCAAACCGGTTGCATTTCTGATTTAGACACACCTAAAATTGCCACTTCAGGTGCATTTACGATTGGCGTAAAGTGAGTTGTACCAATACCGCCTAAGCTTGAAATAGTGAAACAACCACCTTGCATATCAGAACCTGAAAGTTTACCGTCACGTGCTTTTTTGGAGACTTCCATTAATTCACGAGAGAGTTCGATAATACCTTTTTTGTTTACATTTTTAAATACAGGTACAACAAGACCGTTTGGTGTATCTACCGCTACGCCAATGTTGATGTATTTTTTAAGTGTTAATTTTTGACCGTCTTCAGAGATAGAGCTATTGAAACGTGGGAACGCTTCTAATGCTTTCGCTACCGCTTTCATAATGAACACAACAGGTGTAATTTTCACATCCAATTTTTGTTTTTCAACAATCTTGTTCTGTTCTTTACGGAATGCTTCTAAATCTGTGATATCTGTGCGATCGAAGTGAGTAACATGTGGAATCATTACCCAGTTACGATGTAAGTTTGCACCAGAGATTTTGTTGATACGGCTTAATTCAACTTCTTCCACTTCACCAAATTTGCTGAAGTCAACTTTCGGCCATGGTAATAAACCTAAGCCAGCACCGTTTGCCACAGCATTACCCGCTGCTGCAGAAGATACAGTGCCTGTTTCAAACGCTTTAACAGCGGTTTTCACGTAAGCTTGGATATCTTCTTTCACTACGCGACCTTTACGACCCGTACCTTTTACGCGATCAAGGTTAATACCGTATTCACGCGCTAAACGACGAATCACTGGAGTTGCATGTGCATAGCCTGCGCTTGCGACAACTTGTTCTTGGCTTAAGCCAGATACATTACCTGATTGTGCTACCGGCGCTGCTGCAGGTGCTGCTTGAGGAGCAGGAGCTGCTGCCGCTGGAGCCGCTGCTGGAGCAGGTGCTGCACCCTGCCACTTCAAATTTCATAATTAATGAACCAGTTGAAACTTTATCACCTGATTTCACTAAAATTTCTTTTACCACACCCGCAAACGGAGCTGGCACTTCCATTGAGGCTTTATCGCCTTCAACGGTGATTAAAGATTGCTCTTCAGAAACGCTGTCGCCAACTGCAACCATGATTTCAGTTACGTTAACTTCATCACCACCAATATCAGGTACATTCACTTCTTTAATGGCTGAAGCTGTTGGTGCTGCTGCAGGTGCTGCAGCCTGTTGAACTGGCGCTGCGGCTGGTGCTGCACCTGCCACTTCAAATTTCATGATTAATTTGCCTGTAACAACTTTATCGCCCACGTTGATTAAAATTTCTTTAACTACGCCAGCAACTGGAGCAGGCACTTCCATTGACGCTTTATCACCTTCAACATTGATGATTGATTGGTCAACTTCAACGGTATCGCCTACTTTCACCATAATATCAGTCACGTTTACTTCGTCTGAACCGATATCTGGCACATTGACTTCAACTACACTTGCAGCTGCTGGTGCGGCTGCCGGCGCAGGTGCTGCTGCGGCTGGAGCAGGCGCTGCCGCATCCGCTGACTCTAATACAAGCATTGGTGTGCCAGTTGTGACTTTATCACCCACTTTTACTAATACTTCTTTTACCACACCGGCTTCTGGTGCAGGGACTTCCATTGAAGCTTTATCACCTTCAACATTGATAATACTTTGATCAGCGGTAATGGTATCACCTACTTTCACCATCACTTCTGTTACGGTAACTTCATCACTACCGATATCAGGAATTTGAATTTGTTTTGACATGTTATCTTACCTTTAAAAAACGCAGTTAAAATCAACCGCACTTTATTTGTAGATGCTCCTGTGCGTTTTAGCGCACAGGATATTGTTTATTAAGCGTAAAGCGGATTTAAAATTTCAGTTTTTAAACCAAATTTCGCGATTGCATCAGCCACCACTTTCGCATCAAATTTGCCTTGTTTTGCAAGCTCATGTAATGCTGCAACCACAACATAACGCGCATCCACTTCGAAGTGTTCACGTAAGTTTTCACGGCTGTCTGAACGACCGAAACCATCAGTACCTAATACGTGATAGCTTTGTGCAGGAATAAATGCACGAACTTGTTCTGCGAACAATTTCATGTAGTCAGTTGCCGCAACAGCTGGTGCATCGTTCATGACTTGTGCAATGTAAGGTACGCGTGGTGTTTCAGTTGGGATGTAACATATTCCAACGTACAGCATCCGCACCTTCACGAGCCACTTCAGTGAATGAAGGCACGCTATATACATCTGAGCTTACGCCATATTCATTTGCAAGGATTTGTGCCGCTTCACGAACGTGACGGAAGATCGCACCAGAACCTAATAATTGAACATGGCCTTTGTTGCCTTTCGCTTCAACGGTTTCAAATTTATAAAGACCTTTACGAATACCTTCTTCTGCGCCTTTTGGCATTGCTGGTTGTTCGTAAGTTTCGTTTAATGTGGTGATGTAGTAGAACACATCTTCTTGTTTTTCACCGTACATACGGTTGATACCGTCTTGTAGGATAACTGCCACTTCATAAACGTAAGCTGGGTCATAAGACACACAGTTAGGAATAACAAGAGATTGAATATGGCTGTGACCATCTTCGTGTTGTAAACCTTCACCATTTAATGTTGTACGGCCAGAAGTACCACCGATCATGAAACCACGTGCTAATTGGTCACCTGCTGCCCACATTAAGTCACCCACACGTTGGAAACCAAACATTGAGTAGTAGATGAAGAATGGAATCATCGGAAGGTTATTAACAGAGTATGAGTTCGCTGCCGCTAACCAAGATGATGCTGCACCTAATTCATTGATCCCTTCTTGTAATACTTGACCATCTTTTGCTTCACGGTAGTAAGCCACTAAGTCACGATCAGAAGGCACATAGTTTTGACCATGTGGGTTGTAAATACCGATTTGACGGAATAAACCTTCCATACCGAAAGTACGTGCTTCGTCAGCAACAATTGGCACAATTTGTTTACCAATATTTTTATCTTTCAAGAGCGTATTTAAGAAACGTACGAATGCCATTGTAGTTGAAATTGGACGAGCTTGAGCTTCCAATAATGGGGCGAATTCTTCTAAAGCAGGCACTTTAAATTCAGTGGTGAATTTTGGTAAACGTTTTGGTAAGTAACCGTTTAACGCTTTACGTCTGCCGTGAAGATAATTGTACTCTTCCGAACCTTCTGGGAAGGTGATGTACGGATAGTTAGGAATATCTTCATCTTTAATATCTAATTGGAAATGATCGCGGAAAGATTTTAAGCTTTCGAGTGACATTTTTTTAGATTGGTGCGCAGTGTTTTTACTTTCTGCTTCAGGAATTTTATAACCTTTAACCATGTGCGCTAATATCACAACAGGTTTACCTGCAGTTTGCGCTTTATGGAATGCGGCATAAAGTTTTTCTGAATCGTGACCACCACGTCTTAATGCCCAGATTTCATCATCTGTCATATCTGCTACTAATGCAGCGGTTTCTGGATAACGACCGAAGAAGTGTTCACGAACGTATGCACCATTCTTAGATTTGAAGGTTAAATAGTCACCGTCAACTACTTCCATCATTAATTGGGTTAATTTGCCGGTAGTATCTTTTGCAAATAATTTATCCCAGCCACTACCCCACATGACTTTGATCACTTCCCAACCTGCACCAGCAAATAAACCTTCTAATTCTTGAACGATTTAGCCGTTACCCGTTACAGGACCATCTAAACGTTGCAAGTTACAGCTTACAACGAAGATTAAGTTATCTAAGCCTTCACGTGCTGCGAAGGTTAAATCACCTTTTCGCTTCGATTTCATCCATCTCACCGTCACCAAGGAAAGCATACACTTTTTTTGATCTTTGGTGTCTTTTTAAAGCCACGGTTATCTAAGTATTTTTAAGAAACGAGCAGTACGGATTGCATTTACAGGACCTAAACCCATCGATACTGTAGAGAATTGCCAGAATTCAGGCATTAATTTCGGGTGAGGATAAGAAGAAAGACCTTTACCTGGTTCACATTCCTGACGGAAGTTATTCATTTGATCTTCAGTAATACGGCCTTCAACAAATGCACGCGCATACATACCTGGTGCGGCATGGCCTTGGAAGAAGACTAAGTCACCGCCGTTTTTTTATCCGTCGCTGCTTTGAAGAAGTGGTTAAAACAAACTTCATACATGCTTGCTGCAGATTGATAAGTTGAAATGTGACCACCTAATTCAAGATCTTTTTTTCTGACCACGTAATACCGCCATGATCGCATTCCAACGTACAGCACTACGAATACGACGCTCAATAGCTTTATCACCTGGGTATGCTGGCTGTTCAGAAACAGGGATGGTATTAACATAAGGGGTTGTTACGCCACCTTTTTGCAATGTTCACACCACCATTACGTGCCTGATCAATCACCTGATTGATGATGTAATGCGCACGCTCTGCGCCTTCAGCACGAATTAATGAATCAACAGCTGACAACCAATCCTGTGTTTCAATTGGGTCAATATCGTTTACTAAGGTATTTGACATAGTCTTTCCTTATTTTACTGAGTGAAAATAAAGTTTGGTCATCACCAAACACGAAAAATCAAGCTTGTTAATCAATGTTACAAACATTTAACAAATCTTGTAAATTTTAGAAGATTTTTTGTGCAAGAAAGATAGTAGATTTTCGACTGTTCTCACGGATTTCTTCGAGTTATTGCAATACTCGTTTCACGAAAAAGTGCGGTCATTTTTGAAAGGATTTTTCTGGGTTTAAGTTTAAAAGCCTGCTTTTATGTATTGCATTCACTACCCGCTTTGATCTAAAAGTGTCTCGCATGCTTTTTAAGCTTTTTAGAGGACAAAAATATGAATACGACAACTCGCCCCAATCTTTTCTCATAAACGAATAGCGCTTGTTGCACATGATAGCTGTAAACAAAAATCTGCTTAATTGGGTAAAAAAACACAAAGCAGGCTCTCGCCCCCATCAACTTTATGCGACGGGTACAACAGGTCATTTATTGGAAAGAGAAACGGGGCTCGAAAATCGCTTCGCTATTAAGTGGCCCAATGGGAGGTGATCAACAACTTGGCGGACTAATTGCCGAGAAAAAAATTGATATGATGATTTTCTTTTGGGATCCGATGAACGCCGCGCCCCATGATCCCGATGTAAAAGCCTTAATGCGTATCGCCACCGTGTGGAATATTCCCGTTGCGATTAATCAAAGTACAGCAGATTTTCTGTTAACATCAAGCTTATTTGATCAAGAAATTAGCATTGATATCCCCGATTATGAAGGATATTTAAAAGCTCGTTTAGACTAAACGATGATACCTTAGTCAAATAATCTTAACCTAATAAAAAAGGAGATAAATGACTTTATCTCCTTTCTAATTATTTCGTTGTTAATTACTGACCCTGTGCCGCCATTCCCATCATTAGCATAAATAACACGCCTTGAACTTGCTCTTCTGGAATCACTTGACCATTAAGTTTAAGCTCACCCTTTTCAAGCACTAAGTTAAGCGTCACATTTTTATCATTATTCACCACAATATTTTTGTGCTGCCGCTTGTTTAGCTTGCTCTTCAATTTTGTGCTTTAATCAAAGCTCTCTCTTCTTCTGGTACAAATTGTGCAAGATTTTTTTCAACCATTTCTTTATCTACGTGAATATTTAACGCAAAATCCGTAAATTGTTTATATAAACTCCCCGCCATTAAATCAAATTTCGGATCTTTCGCTAACGCCACATTTAAATCTAATGAGACTTTACCCTGACTATTTGAAATTGAAATAGGGTTTAGTTTAATTTGAGGTTGATTATTAAAAATAGCCAGACCATGATTTTCAGCCCATGAACTTAAAATTTCAGATACCATTTCCTGATTAGCGTTTTCATCATCACTGACTGATTTGAAAACAGTGAAAAACGCTTCAATCAATGCATTTGCTGCGTTTGCTTCAATATGGTTTAACTCAACGTTGTAAGTTAATTTACCAAAATCTTTCCCATCAATAGCTATCGAGTCTACCGTATTTTCACTTTTGGCACTCATGAAATCACCATCAAGTGAAATATCAGATATTGCTTTAAAACCCTTTTGGACTACAGAGCTCTCTTTTCCAGCGTGATAGAGCGTAGTCATTTCAAAACTGTCAACTAAAGAAGTGCTTTTCCCTGTATAAATGTAAGCCCACTTAGTTGGATTATATGAACCTTCGACTTTCATGTCTTTCATTTTCATTGTGATTGATTTAGGCATATCTTCGCCATCTTGTTCCTCCATGACTTCTGGCAAGACGGTAGCACTCACTTCATTTAAGGTCATATCATATTTGCCAGCGAGATCTTTATTGACATCAAAGCCCATATTGATATTTGACCAAGTGACTTTCGTTCCTGGTGACTCTGGATCAGTTAGCTCTCCACCCAGCTAATTCAACTTTACCTTTTGTTGCCAAGTTATAGCTAGTAGAAGCCTGATATTGAACAGGCTTATCTGATTTAAGCAAATCAAATAAAGGTTGGGTTGTTTCATTTTTACCAATCACACCTTGTGCTGAAAACATTACTGGCATGAAATTAAATTTGGTCAATTGATCGAGTGGAAATGGTCCATGATAAAGCTTAGTTGAAAGAGGAATAGTGAATACTTTCCCTTCTTTAGGTAAAGAAATAACCACTTCATCTTCTACTTGAGAGGTAAAGAAACCACGATCAAACTGTTTATTTTTATAAACAACCTTAAATGAATCAGATAAGCCTAAAGCCTGAGCTTGTTTATTTGCTAATTCAATTTGGCGTAAATATTCAGTTTGAGCTTTTTCCCCGGTAAACCAAGCGCCACCGACACCTACCGCACCAAGAGCCACAATCACACCTAATGCTACTGCTGATTTTTTCATTTGGATTCCTTTGTTAAATTAATAGATGATCAAAATTGTCGGCAATTTACCACAAAACACAATTTTTTTCTTATTTTTTCAAAATAATTTTATATTTCCCCCTTGAACTTTGTTCAGCTGGACTTATTTTGTGAAACAAGAACGGAAATGACCGCACTTTAAAAGGAAGAAAAAATTTAAATCTTGCCTCTTGAAATGCGGAAAAAGTATCCACATCTTATTCATCGTAATGATTTACAACGAATTAAAAATTTTACTTAGGAGTAACAAAATGGGAAAAATTATTGGTATTGACTTAGGTACAACAAACTCTTGTGTTGCAGTAATGGATGGTGATAAACCACGCGTAATTGAAAACGCAGAAGGTGATCGTACTACCCCGTCAATTATTGCTTATACAAATGATAACGAAATTTTAGTGGGTCAACCGGCAAAACGCCAAGCAGTGACCAACCCGAAAAATACATTATTCGCAATTAAACGTTTAATCGGTCGTCGTTTTGACGATGCTGAAGTAAAACGTGATATCGACATTATGCCATTTGAAATCACCAAAGCAGACAATGGTGATGCATGGGTAAACGTAAAAGGTGACAAACTTGCACCTCCACAAATTTCTGCAGAAGTATTGAAAAAAATGAAGAAAACTGCAGAAGATTTCTTGGGTGAGCCAGTGACTGAAGCTGTAATCACTGTTCCTGCATACTTTAACGATGCTCAACGTCAAGCAACAAAAGATGCGGGTCGTATCGCAGGCTTAGAAGTTAAACGTATTATCAACGAACCTACAGCTGCAGCATTAGCTTACGGTTTAGATAAAGGTCAAGGCAACAAAACTATCGCCGTATATGACTTAGGTGGTGGTACATTCGACTTATCTATCATCGAAATTGATGAAGTGGGTGGCGAAAAAACCTTTGAAGTATTAGCAACCAACGGTGATACTCACTTAGGTGGTGAAGACTTCGATAACCGTGTAATCAACTACTTAGTGGATGAGTTCAAAAAAGAACAAGGTGTTGATTTACGTAATGACCCACTTGCAATGCAACGTTTAAAAGAAGCAGGTGAAAAAGCGAAAATTGAACTTTCATCTGCACAACAAACTGATGTGAACTTACCTTACATCACTGCAGATGCAACAGGTCCTAAACACTTAAACATTAAATTAACCCGTGCTAAATTAGAATCTTTAGTAGAAGATTTAGTGGCGAAATCACTTGAACCTGTAAAAGTTGCATTAAATGATGCTGGCTTAAGTGCATCACAAATTGATGATGTTATCCTAGTGGGCGGTCAAACCCGTATGCCATTAGTACAACAAAAAGTAGAAGAATTCTTCGGTAAAGCACCTCGTAAAGACGTGAACCCGGATGAAGCCGTTGCTATCGGTGCTGCAGTTCAAGGTGGTGTATTAGCGGGTGATGTAACTGATGTCTTATTGTTAGACGTAACACCATTATCTTTAGGTATCGAAACCATGGGTGGTGTGATGACTACCTTAATTGAGAAAAACACGACGATTCCAACTAAAAAATCACAAGTGTTCTCAACTGCAGAAGATAACCAAAGTGCAGTAACCATTCACGTATTACAAGGTGAACGTAAACAAGCATCAGCGAATAAATCTTTAGGCCAATTCAACCTTGAAGGCATCAACCCAGCTCCACGAGGTATGCCACAAATTGAAGTAACCTTCGACATCGACGCTGACGGTATTATCCACGTTTCTGCGAAAGATAAAGGTACAGGGTAAAGAACAACAAATCACCATCAAAGCCTCTTCAGGTTTAAGTGATGAAGAAATTCAAACAAAATGGTTCGTGATGCAGAAGCAAACGCTGAAGCAGACCGTAAATTTGAAGAATTAGTACAAGCTCGCAACCAAGCAGATCATCTTGTACACAGCACACGTAAACAATTAGAAGAAGCGGGTGATAAAGTTCCAGCTGAAGATCGTGCAGCAATTGAAAGCGCATTAAGCGATTTAGAAACAGCAGCGAAAGGGCGAAGATAAAGCTGCTATCGAAGCTAAACTTCAAGCGCTTGCAGAAGTTGCTCAAAAAAACTTGTTCAAGCTGGCTCAACCACAAGCTGATGCACAACAAGCTCAAAGCAACAGCAAACCAAATGATGATGTTGTTGATGCTGAGTTTGAAGAAGTGAAAGATAACAAATAATTTCACTTTAACCAAAATTAAAGGGCGTAGCAATACGCCCTTTTGGTATATTCATTCATCAGCATTTTTCCTGACTTTATTAAAAAAAGTGAAGTCAGGAAAAATAAACCCGGAGGATAAATGGCGTTAAAACTCTACCCAATCGTACAACAACGCTTAAATAACAACATAGCAAATGAGATAATCTCAACCCTTTGGCAAAACAATCTTGATAAACTACCACAAGGTCACTGTTGTTATGGCATCTATTTTAATTATGCTACGAATCACCTAGCAGACTATGATTTTGCGATTGCAAGTGAGGTAGTATTAGAGACAGATATTCCCGGTGATTGAAATTGAAGATTTGAGTTTCTACGAAATTTTTCGTTGCAAAGTAGATGAAATTTATCAAACATGGCAACTAATCTGGGAAAAAGAACAACAAGGTTTACTTAAGCGGGCTTATTCGGTGGATTTTGAAAAATACCACTCTGATGGTTTGGTAGAAATTTATATCGCTGTTGTACCACATTGCTAAGCTCAAAGTGCGTAAAATTTTATAAAAAACGACCGCACTTTATCCCCAAAACAAACACAACAAAGGAAAAAACAATGAAATTCGAAACGAAATGCCTCCATGCTGGCTATAGCCCTAAAAACGGTGAGCCACGTGTTCAACCTATCGTACAAAGCACGACTTATACCTACGATTCCGCAGAAGAAATTGGCAAGCTATTTGATTTACAAGCTGCTGGCTATTTTTATACTCGCTTAGCAAACCCAACAACAAATGCGGCTGAAGAAAAAATCACGGCACTTGAAGGTGGCGTGGCAACAATGTGTACTGCTTCTGGTCAATCTGCGGTTTTCTATGCGATGTTGAATATTTTAGAAGCAGGCGATCATTTCATTTCCTCTTCTTATGTGTATGGCGGTACTTACAATTTATTTGCCCATACATTCAAAAAAATGGGTATCGAAGTGACTTTTGTGGATCAAGATTTACCACTTGAAGAGCTCAAAAAAGCAATCCGTCCAAATACAAAAGCTGTCTTTGCTGAAACCATTGCGAACCCCGCTTTACGCGTGTTGGATATTGAAAAATTTGCTGCCTTAGCGAAAGCTGCAGAGGCACCATTATTAGTTGATAATACCTTTGCAACGCCCTATTTTTGTCGTCCAATCGAATTTGGCGCAAACGTGGTCATTCACAGCACATCTAAATATTTAGATGGTCATGCTATTGCCTTAGGTGGCTCAATTACTGATGGCGGTAACTTTAATTGGAATAACGGTAAATATCCGCAATTAAGCACGCCAGACCAAACTTATCATGGTTTGGTTTACACAGAAACCTTTGGCCCTGCGGCTTATATTGTCAAAGCACGCGTGCAATTAATGCGTGATTTAGGTGCAGCACCAGCTCCCACAAAAATAGTTTCTTATTGAATGTAGGTATGGAAACCCTTGCACTTCGCATGCAACGTCATTATGAAAATGCACAGGCTGTAGCCGAGTTTTTAGAAAAACATCCACAAGTCGCTAAAGTGAATTACCCTGGCTTACCAAGCTCGCCAGATTATGCGCTCAAACAAAAAAATACTTTACCTAACGGTTTGTGTGGCGTTATTTCCTTTGAGATTAAAGGTGGCAAAGAAACCGCGGCAAAATGGTTAAACGCGTTACAAATGACCTCTCGTGAAGTACACGTAGCCGATATTCGTACTTGTGCGTTACATCCCAGCAACTTCAACGCATCGCCAATTAAGTGAAGCTGAATTAGAAAAAGCGGGTATTTCTGCAGGACTTATTCGTCTTTCTTGCGGTATTGAAAATATTCAAGATATTTTAGCTGACTTAGAGCAAGCATTCGCTGCAGCTAAATAAGTATTATAAGGCAGGCAGATTGCCTGCCACTTTAAATAACGAGAGATAAAAACGTTCAGCTTATCGCTTATTTTTATTTGTTTACTTATCTTAATAGTAAGCAAACAAAAAAACAAGTATAAATTAACGTATTTACCCTTGATATTTCTGCCTTCGGCATCATTTTTATTGTTAGGTATGTTGTTAACGCAATACCATACAATAACAAAAATAAAAATTTTTTTAAATTTATATTTTTTTAAACGGAAAACGAAAACATTATGGCAAAGAAAGATTATTACGACGTTCTTGGTGTTGAACGTGGCGCAGATGAAAAAGCAATTAAACGTGCTTACAAAAAACTCGCCATGCAATATCACCCTGATAGAACCAAAGGTGATAAAGCCAAAGAAGAAAAATTTAAAGAAATCCAAGAAGCCTATGAAATCCTAGGTGATAAAGAAAAGCGTGCGGCTTACGATCAATACGGCCATGCAGCCTTTGAACAAGGCGGCATGGGAGGCGGTGGCTTCGGTGGCGGATTCAGCGGTACTGATTTCGGTGATATTTTTGGAGATATGTTCGGTGATATCTTCGGTGGTGGCGGACGCGGTCGTCAACGTGTAGTACGCGGTGAAGATTTACGTTATGACATCCAAATTACGTTAGAAGAAGCCGTAAAAGGTACAACCAAAGATATCCAAATCAATACGCTTGCACACTGTGATAGCTGTGATGGTACCGGCGCAGAAAAAGGATCAAAAGTTGAAACATGTCCAAGCTGTCATGGTTCTGGTCGTATTCGTCGCCAACAAGGTTTTTTCGTAACTGAAGCGGTTTGTCCTACTTGTCATGGTTCTGGTAAGAAAATTGAAAAACCATGTAAAAACTGCCATGGCGAAGGTCGTGTTCACAAGAAGAAAAACCTTTCCGTTAAAATTCCCAGCAGGTGTGGATACCGGCAATCAATTACGTTTAAGCGGTGAAGGTGCAGCTGGCGAAAATGGTGCACCAGCAGGTGATTTATATGTGGTGATTCACGTTAAAGAACATCATATCTTTGAACGTGATGGCAATAACCTCTACTGCGAAGTGCCAATCAGTTTCTCAATGGCTGCGTTAGGTGGTGAGATTGAAGTTCCAACCTTAGACGGTAAAGTGAAACTCAAAATCCCTGCTGAAACCCAAACAGGCAAACTCTTCCGTATGCGTGGTAAAGGGGTAAGCTCTACACGTAGCGGCTACGCAGGCGATCTCATTTGTCGCGTAGTGATTGAAACACCGGTGAACTTAAATAAAGAACAAAAAGAATTATTAGAAAAACTGGAAGAAAGTTTGAAAGGACAAAAGTCGCATAGTCCGAAATCTTCAAGCTTTTTAGACGGTGTGAAGAAAATTCTTTGATAACTTAGGTAAGTAAGCCTAAACAGAAAAGTGCGGTCAATTTTAAAACTGTTTTGAAATTGACCGCACTTTTTTATTGATAAAAAAGGACCTATCCATGGGTCCTTTTTCTCTCTATTATTCTTTAAGCTTTAACCATTTGCTGGACAATGTTCCGGCTGTCATTGCACCATTCACATTCAGTGCAGTTCGTCCCATATCAATTAATGGTTCAATTGAAATCAATAAACCGACTAATTCTAACGGGAGATTTAAAGTCGATAACACCACAATTGCAGCAAAGGTTGCACCACCACCCACTCCAGCAATACCGAAAGAGGAAATCGCCACCACTAATACTAATGTTGCAATATAGCTCACCGTAAATGGATCGACACCCACTGTTGGCGCCACCATTACCGCTAGCATCGCAGGATAAATCCCCGCACAACCATTCTGTCCAATTGTTGCCCCAAAGGTGGCTGAAAAGTTTGCTACAACAGGGTTATTACCCAGTTTATCTGTTTGAGTTTCAATGTTTAACGGAATACTTGCTGCACTTGAACGAGAGGTAAAGGCGAAACTTAATGTTGGCAATGCTTTTTTGAAGTAAGTGATTGGGTTAATACCAGATAAACCAAGTAATACGCCATGCACAATAAACATTAAGATAATCGCAATATAGGATGCAACAATAAAGCTACCTAAATTCAGAATATCTTCCCATTTTGATGTAGCCGCCATTTTAATCATTAACGCGAACACACCGTAAGGGGTTAAACGAATGACAAAGCGTACTAAACGCATGACTAATTTATTTAATGTATCAACTCCCTTGTGCAATACGATCACCGAGTGATTGATCTTCTTTGCGTAAACTTAACGCTGCCACACCTAAAAATGCAGAGAAAATCACGGTACTGATAATCGAAGTTGGATTTGCTCCAGTTAATTCTGCAAATGGATTTTTAGGAATAAAAGAAATCAACATTGCTGGAATAGAAAGGTTGCTGACTTGATCTACACGACCTACGACTTTCGCCTGTGCTGCTAATTCACGCTCACCGGCCACTAAACCTTCTGCAGTTAAACCAAACACTTTCACCATAATGATACCGATTAATGCCGCAATAGCGGTAGTAACTAAAAGCACGGAAAGTACGCTAAAACTGATTTTGCCTAATGAGCCGGCTTGATTTAAACGCGTAATCGCAGAAAGGATCGATACGAACACCAACGGCATTACAATCATTTGGAGTAAGCGAACATAACCGCCGCCCACTAAATTGATCCAATCCAAGGCGGTTTTCACGGTTTCTTGCTCACTTAAGGATTGCAGTAATGCACCGCCTACAAGCCCTAATAACAAACCAACAAATACCGTTTGACCTAATTTTTGCGTACTACGATAGAGATAATTAAGCCCTAAAAGCACAGCAACAAAAAGCACTAAAGTAATAAATAACATTTTTGTTCCTTAAGAAGTTGATAAGTAAGTCTATTTAATGGTTTTTATTAACGGAAATAAAAATGTTTTTTTAGGAATGAAATATAACTAAATAGAATTTAAAAGGGATAAACGATTTTATCCCTTTTTAAAATTGAAAAGAGAGTGATTGCTAGACGACAGAAATCGCTTTTATTTGCACATAAACATCCATGCCTTGAGCAAAATGCAATTCATTAAACGCCCATTTACTGATACTTGCCCAAACTTTATGCCCTTCCACCAACACCGCAATATCAATGCGATTCTCTTGCGGAACGATTTGTACAATTTGCCCACGTAAGATATTACGAATACTCGTTTGCTCTGGCTTGCTGAGAGTGAGTGATACATCAGAACTATAAATACAGACGCGTACCTTTTTCATTTCGCTTGATGATGCACTTCGTTGATCCAAAGTTGCTGTTCGCCCAAAGAAAGTGCGGTCATTTTATAGGTTGGATTATGTAAATAGACAGGCAACGCCAACACACTACTCTGTTCCGATTCACCTTTCCAAGGGGCAAATAACGGACTGTTCCATACATTTTCTAAGGTGTCATAGGCTTTCACTTTGCCGTTTTCCATCAGCACAACACGATCGGCCAAGCGTAATAATTCATCTAAACTGTGCGTCACATATAAAATCGGCACATTAATTTCTTTGGATAGACTTTCCAAATATTGCATAAGCTCACGTTTGCGAGGCACATCTAAAGCTGAAAGCGGTTCGTCCATCAACAAAATATCAGGATCCGTTAATAAAGGCTCGCCCAATCGCCACACGTTGTTTTTCTCCGCCTGATAAAGTCAGCGGATAGCGTTTGAGTAAAGGTTCGATACCAAGTAGCTGAACGATATAGTCAAAATCTTCACGGCTGACATTCTTCATGCCATAACGTAAATTGCCTTTGACATTGTAATGTGGAAATAAACGCGCATCTTGGAATACATAACCAATTTTGCGCTGATGCACGGGGAGATTCTCACCATTCTCCACATCCACCAAAGTGCGGTCATTTAAACGAATAAATCCTTGATCAGGGATGAGTTAAACCACTCACTAAATTAATCAATGAGGTTTTCCCCGAACCCGACAAACCAAAAATAGCCGTCACACCTTGAGTTGGCAGTTGCAGAGTCTGCACGTAAGGTCAGGCGACCTAATTGTTGTTGTACATTAATGTGTAGCATCGCCCTGCCCCAATTTTTTCTGCATCCGTTTGCTTAAGGCTTCGGAAAGCAATAAAGGAAATTAATGAAAGGATCACCGCAAACAAGCAAAGGTCGTGCAGTTTGTGCTTCCGCACCTGGTGTTTGGATAAATGAATACATCGCTAAAGGAATGGTTTGCGTTTCCCCCGCAATATTGGAAACGAAAGTAATGGTTGCACCAAATTCACCCTAAAGAGCGAGCAAAACCCTAATACTAAACCCGCCAATACGCCAGGTAGAGAAAGGGGTAACGTTATTGTGAAAAAACACTCGCCAAGGCGAAGCGCCAAGCGTTTGTGCGGCTTGCTCTAATTTAAAATCAATGCTTTCCAAGGAAAGACGAATCGCCCGCACGACCAATGGAAATGCCACCACCGCAGAAGCTAATACGGCCCCTTTCCAGCTAAAGCCAAAAGGATAAACCAAACCATTGATATAAATACTTACCAATAAAGCCATTACGCCCCATGGCAACTAATAATAAATAACCGATTACCACTGGTGGTAACACCAAAGGCAGATGAATAATTCCCTGTAATCAGAGACTTACCGTAGAATTCCTTACGAGCCAGTAACCAAGCGATAAAAATCGCGAAAGGTCAAACTCCAAAGCATAGAACTCAATGCAACACTCATGCTTAAGTGAATCGCATCCCATTCCATCGGGCTTAATTGAAACCAAGAGAGCAAAATATTTCCTTGTATGTATATCGATATGACTAAATTTCTTTAGAGATAATAAAAAGGACAGTTTCCTGTCCTTTCTTTGTAAACCGAAGTCTCATTATTTCACAGAGAAACCATATTCAACAAATATTTTCTTCGCTGCATCAGATTCTAAGTAATTAAGGAAATCGCGAGTATCTGCATTATCATGATCTTTTAAAATCGCTGCAGGGTATTCTACCGGTTTATAACTGTCTTTCGGGAACACACCTACCGTTTTCACTTCTTTACTCACTTTCGCATCGGTACCATACACAATACCGTAAGGCGCTTCAGCTCGTTCAACTAGGGCTAACGCACCACGCACATCTTTTGCACGCGCTAATTTATCTTTTACTTGATCCCATAAATTTAATTTGGTTAATGACTCTTCTGCATATTGTCCTGCAGGAACGTGAGCTGGATCACCGACAGATAAATAGCTGTCTTTTAAGCCTTTAATCCATTCGCCTTTTGCAACATCCACTGAATTAACGCTGCTTTTAGCCGGTGCAATTAATACTAATTCATTACCCACTAATACTTTTTCAGTTTCTTTTACCGTGAGGTTTTTATCAGATAAATATTTCATCCATTTATTGCTAGCTGAAATAAATAAATCGGCTGGCGCACCTTCTTCAACTTGTTTAGCAAGAGTAGAAGACGAAGCAAAAGAGAAAACCACGGTATTATTTGGTTTTTTAGTTTGGTATTGATCCGCAATTTGTTGTAATGCATCAGTCATTGAAGCTGCTGCAAATACAGTGACTTTTGCAGATGCCGCGAAAGATACGCCCATACCTGCAATTAAAAGTGCGGTTGCAAATTTGGTTAATTTCATTATTTATCTCCTATATAAATGAAACTATATGTAAAAAAATATACTGCGCCTAAATTATAACTTGAATTTTAAAATAAGCATACAGAAAAAAACAAAAAAATCAAGTAAAAATAAGTAGAATTATGTATTAGGAGGAGATGATGAAACAAACTGAAATTTTACTGACGATCAAACTTCATCAAGAATTATTTATTGATCCAAAACGTGTTCGCCTCTTAAAAGAAATTAAAGAATGTGGCTCAATCAACCAAGCAGCCAAAAACGCCAAAGTGAGCTATAAAAGTGCGTGGGATCACCTTGAGGCGATGAATAAAATCAGCCCCAAACCGCTTTTAGAACGTAATATCGGTGGAAAAAATGGGGGCGGTACGTCATTAACCACTTATGCTGAGCGTTTACTGCAGCTTTATGATTTGCTCGAACAAACACAAGAGCACGCCTTCCATATTCTGCAAGATGAGACAATTCCACTCAACAGCTTGCTTTCAGCAACAGCAAAATTCTCCTTACAAAGTAGCGCGCGTAATCAATTTTTCGGTAAGGTTGCAAGTCAACATATTGTTGACTCCCGCTGCATCGTTGCGGTAAATATTCAGGATTTAGCTCATCCATTACATGTTTCGATCACGCTACGCAGTGCTGAGCGTCTAAAACTCATTACTGAAAAAGAAGTGATGGTGATGTTTAAAGCGCCTTGGGTGAAGGTGAGTGCTACTACATTAGAAGAAAAAAACAACCTTTTCCAAGCAACCATTCTTTCTATGCAAAATGAAGAAGCGATTTTGCAAATAAAAGACAGCTCAATTGAATTTTGTGCGAGTATTCATAGTAAAGATGGCTGGAAAGTGGGACAAGAAGTGTGGTTACATGTGGAGCCAGAACAAATCATCTTGGCAACATTGAAATAACCCTTATAAACTCAAAGTGCGGTCAAAATTAACCGCACTTTTTTATTTTAGCTTACAACGCAATCTCATCAATCGAGCGCCCAAAACTTGGCAAAAAGACCTGTAAAAAATAATCCATTTCTTGACTGTGCCATTGTTCCATTAAATTTTCTAAACGTTTTTTAGCTGTTTTAAATTCGTGATTACCATGCTCTAATTCAAATTGAGCTTTAATGTAAGCACAAATCAAATCCGCTTGTTTTACTAAATGCTTTTCTTCAGGGCTAAATTGTTCACTGTCTAAATATGGTGCGAAACTGTCTTGTAATTCTGTCGGAAGCAAACTAATTAAATGTAATTCTGCTGCTGCTTCAATGTCTTTATAAGCATGCGTAATTTCAGAATTGAAAATATTTAATTGGGCGTCGGCAAATCTCCGGTAAAAATTTCAGAAGTATCATGATACATCGCCATCACTGCAATACGCTCAGGATTGACTTCACCACCAAAAAAACGATTTTTAATAATGGCTAAAGCCTGTGCAACAAAGGCAACTTGCAGACTATGCTCTGCCAAGTTTTCCTTTTCAATATTGCGCATCAATGACCAACGCTGAATTAAGCGAAGACGATCTAAACAGGCAAAAAAGTGACTGGTTTTAACTTCCACAAGATATCCTTAGTTAGATGGCAACTCTTCAATAATCACGGGGAGATCAATCACGTTACCTAAGCGAGAAATCGTGATGATAACTTCTGTATTCGGTTTGGTATCACTGATAATTTGCATCATTTCACGAATAGACAGATTATCTTGTTTATTTAAACGTAAAATCACATCCCCCACTTGAATGCCTGCTTTCGCTGCGGGACTATTGGCTGTCACGCCGGTAATGACAATACCACCGTTTGAGTTAGAAGTGATTTCACTTTGTACGCCAAAGTAACCACGAATCACGCGTCCATCTCGAATAATTTTATATAACACATCATTGGCAATACTGATTGGAATCGCAAAATTTAGCCCTTCTGCAATTTCATTGGCTGTTTTACCAATACTTAACGTGCTGATGCCCACTAATTCGCCCGCTGAGTTAATCAACGCACCACCAGAGTTACCACGGTTAATTGATGCATCTGTTTGAATAAAGTTTTGACGACCTAAAGAATCGCCCTACGGCACTACGCCCTACCGCACTGATAATCCCTTGTGATACACTTTGCCCAAGGTTATATGGATTACCAATAGCCAGAGCAATATCACCCACTCGTACTTGGCGTTCTTTATTTTGTGGAATCGTAGAAAGATTGGTTGCTTTGATTTTTAATACCGCAAGATCCGTCAAATTATCCGAACCGATTAAATTCGCTTCATAAATATTGCCGTTTTGCAGTGCCACCACAATTTGATCGGCATTTTGAATAACGTGTTTATTGGTAAGAATATAACCGTCTTTCGTCATAATCACACCAGAACCCAAGTTATTTACCTGTAATTGATCGCTATCATTAATGCTGGCAGAAGAAAAAGATCGGTTGTACACATTCACCACAGCAGGAGAAGCAATTCTCACGGCACTGTTGAACGAAACGATATCATCAGCAGAGAAAAGGCTGCTGTTATTGAGCTTAGGAACGGCAAATAAAATAACACCTGCCGCAGCAAGCCCCCAAAGGGCGGAGTGGAAAAGTTTTTTAAACATTTTTTATTCTTTTATTAATAAGTTAGGTAAATAACTGAGCTTTAAATCATCCCCAATTCTTTCACATTCTTGCAGTTGCCACAATGGGGCATCCGCAAGTTTTTCCAAATGCGGGAGTTGGCATAATCCTCGAGCTTTATCTCCCAAGAGTTTCGGGGCGACATAAATGATTAATTCATCTACCGCATGTTGTTCAATCAGGCTTCCCGCTAAATTGGCGCCAGCTTCAACCCAAACAGAATTCACTTGTCTCTTGCCTAATTCTGTCATCAATAGATCAAAATCATAGTTTTCTGGCAGTAAAATTTGCTCACAGAAATCAGGAAACACAGACATATCTCGTGGAATTGAACCCACAAGCCAAACTGGCGAATGGGTATGGAATAATTGATGGTTTGGTTGAACTCGATTTTTAGAATCTAAAATTATGCGAATAGGCTGACGCACAGTATCTTCCGCATATTCCGCTTTTAAGATCATCGGGGAATTGATTCCAACGCACGTTCAAGCTTGGATCATCGGCTAACACGGTAGCACTTGTTGATAAAAGTGCGGTCGCTTTGGCTCGCATTTTTTGTACATCCGCACGAGCTGCTTCACCTGTGATCCACTTGCTTTCACCGCTCGCCATGGCTGTTCGACCATCTAAACTCATGGCTAATTTCAGCTGCACATAAGGCTTGCCGGTTCGCATACGTTTGAGAAAACCTTTATTTAAGGCTTCTGCTTGTTCGTTCAATAAATTGACCGCACTTGGAATGCCTGCATCGGCTAGCATTTTTAAGCCCTTTACCTGCCACTTGCGGATTAGGATCTGCCATGGCTGCCACAACTCGACTGACACCCCGCTTCAATTAAACCCTAATGCACAAGGCGGTGTGCGTCCATAATGAGAACAAGGTTCAAGCGTCACATAAGCCGTTGCGCCTTTCGCTTTCTCACCGGCATCTGCCAACGCCACTCGTTCTGCATGAGGCTGACCAGCTTTAAAATGAAACCCTTTCCCGACAATTTCACCGTTCTTAACTAACACACATCCCACCGATGGATTCGGCGTAGTGGTGTACTGCCCTTTTGCCGCAAGCTCAAGAGCCAATTGCATAAATTTCACGTCATCAGGGGAAAAGGTGTCACTCATATTAATCCTTTAAGCTTTCAATTTCTTTGGTGAATTCATTGATATTATCGAAGCTCAGGTAAACGGATGCAAAACGGATATACGCCACTTTATCTAATTCTTTCAGCTCATTCATGGCTAATTTACCTACAAGATGGCTTGGCACTTCGCGCTCACCCGTCGCTCGTAATTGAATAATAATATGGCTGATGGCTTTTTCCACATCATCCGAACTTACAGGGCGTTTTTCTAACGCATGTTGAATACCGCTACGTAATTTATCTTCATTAAACGGCTCGCGTGAACCATCATTTTTAATAATTTTTGGCACCACTAATTCGGCTGTTTCAAAGGTAGTAAAGCGTTCATGACAATTCCCGCATTCCCGACGACGACGCACTTGATACCCATCAGAAACCAAACGGCTGTCAATTACCTTAGTTTCTTCAGTTGAACAAAACGGACAACGCATTTTAGCTCCTTTTCAAAATGATTCTTAAGTCAGTATCTTATCAAAAATCCAGGATCTTTTCGATCTGAAGATCCGCTTTAAGACAACATTTCTCCAAACCAGGATGTGGTTTCTTTCACCAACTGCAAAAGACCATCCTGCGATTTAAATTGTTCTGTTTGCCCCAATACCCTTGCCCAATAAGGATCGGCTTTTCTATAACTATAGTTATCATCTTTCGCAAGGGATTCGATATTCGTTAAAACATTGTCAAAATTGACCGCACTTTCATCTTTTTCAATAAACTTCGCTATATTTTCCGTTGGAATGAGCTGAATTTGTTGCTGGCTTTGTAAATAAGCCTCTACATACATTTTTAGTTTCTCAAGTGCGGTTGATTTTTCTATTGTTTTTAATGTTAAATCCTTATCTTTAGCGATAATGCGTGGTGGCAGTGCGTTCTCTTTTTGTCGCTAGCTGAATAAGATAATAAAGCCATGGGCGAATACGATAACGATCCTTTATATTTTGCAAATCGCCATTCGATTATCTGATTTTCATCACCAAATAACGGCTCCATATAGCCAAACAAACGAATATTGCCTTGTGCCGTTTCCACCACAAAAATCGACACTCTCACTATGTGGTAAAGAATAATCCTTAATTTTCTCTTTAAAAGCCAATACATCAGCACGAATGTCTTGCTCACAAACCTCCGCAAACTCGCCGCGTGGCATGATGCCTTTTACTCGCTGTTTCGCAAAAATAATCGTTAAATTTCGCTTCCTCTAAATGCAATAACTCATTATTAATGCGATAACGATCCAAACCATTTAACGTGAAGTTTTCACTTTCTTCAATGCGCTCGTCTTCATCTCGGAAATACACACCAAGCTGCTTTTCCAAAAAAAGAATCTCACTGGATTTTCAACAAAAACTCACAAAAACGATCGAGTTCAATTTCCGTTATTGGCTCTTGATTTTCGCCCATCAGCACAACAAATTCATGACATTTTCTTTCTTGGAATTGAGCAATTGGCAGCCATTTTTTCGCAAAAGAGCGGTTAATTTTCCCTTCATTTTGGAAATTGCTTGGACTAAACGCCGTCATTGGATGTTGTTCAATCCTCAAGCTATCGTCCGAATAATGATTAATATAATCAACCAACTGACTCACTAATACAGAAGGCTCTTTGGGTTGATTATCAATAATTGAACAGCCCACATAACTCACATAAAAATGGGATCTTGCGGCTAGCAAAGCCTCAAGGAATAAGTAACGGTCATCATCTCGACGAACACGATCGCCTTTTTGATGATGATATTGCATCAAGTCAAAACTATTTGGCGTATGACTGCGTGGGTAATCCACCTCATTCATTCCGAGCAAACACACTACTTTGAAAGGAATAGAGCGCATAGGTAAAAGTGTGCAGAAGTTCACTTTTCCTGCTAAGAAACGAAGGCTATTTGGCGTTTCTTCTAAACGTGCAGACATCACTTCCGCAATCACATCCGCTTGCAAGGTTTCTTCAAAATTGACGGTCTGCAAATCATCAGCAAAGGCATTAATACAATCTTGAATATAAAATAAGGTATCCGCAGTTTCTTCATTTTGCACAAAGAAATCCGTCAAAAGTGCGGTCAATTTTTCACGCCATTTTTCAATATTGTGTGCCTTTTGCAAATCTTGATGCCATTTATTTAAAGCCGTAAAAAATTGATTCACCGCACCAACTAATTGCCCTTTCAATCCATAGCTACTATCAAGTCCAAGACTGTCTTGCCAAACGCCTTGTTCTTCACGCATCGCATAACCTAAAGTCATACGTTCAAGTCCCGCCTGCCACGCATTAAAATTCAGTGTATTCTGCCGTTTTTCTAAACCAAAGCGAATACCCGACTCTTTCACCCATTCGCGAATTTGCTCGAGATCTGCAAGGGCAATATTAAAACGTTCACGGATAGCGGGAATATCCAATAAAGCCAGTACCTCTTCTGCGCCAAACTGACTTTCTTTTAAATTTAACAGGGAAAGATAGCTAGACACGATCACATCACTTTCAGACAATTTACTGTCCGAAATTGAGAATGGAATAGCGGGTGCATCTGCACTATTCGCACCAAAGACAGCCTGAATATAAGGCGTATATTGGTTAACATCGGCAACCATGACCACCACATCTTTTGGTGTAATCTGTTCTTCTTTTGGTTTATGCTGATTTTGATTGAATAAATCCAACAAATAATCGTGTAGCACTTCAACTTCGCGCATGGCGCTATGGCAAGATTTCACGACCAAAGAGCGGTCATTTTTTTCGCGACATTTAATGCACCATGACTTAACGTCAAAATTTGATTTTGGATCTGCCCTAACAACGTTTTTTTCGGGAAGTTCTGCATAGTAATCACGGGAAATAGCTTGAATATTCTCCTCATCACGCACTAATTGGTAGAGAAAAATCCCGTCCCATTTTTTTCCCCAAGAGGCTAAAAAGCGGATTTCCCGCTGAACAATTCTTCTTGTTGATTGGTGTAATCAAGGTCAGCAGGTTCCCATGACACTTGCTCGGCTGAAATTAAAGGCTTCACATCGTTGCTTTCTTGCACGAAAACGCTGTCTTTCTAATAAATAGGATTTACTCAGATCTCGCAAATCGCCCCAATATTCTTGACATGGATTATTGAAGAATAAATGTACATCTGTTTTAGCTGAAATACCTTGGAAAAATATTGAGATAAACCGTTGGCAATGCTGGAATACCAAAAATATAAAAAAATACGTTCTGGTAAGTTGAGTGTCGCATTGGGATCACGACATAATGCTAAAAATTGTTGATTGAGTGCAGCACGATGCTTTGCTTTTCCACCGAAATCACGTTGGACATCATCCACCAAGGCTCGCCATAAAATTCCCTGCCAATGAATATTGCCTTTAATTTGAGAAAGAAAGGTAGGGATTTAACGCCGAAAGCCCCTGCTTTTGGCTGATTAATTTGAGCCAAGATCTTTTTCATCGTTATTTTCTTCCCATGCGGCAATCCATTCGGGGCGATAGACGAGATATTGGTCAAATAAATCGGCAACTTTTAGGCTTAATTGATAAAGTTTTTGTGCTGTTCTGATGCAGGTGAGGACGCTAAATATTTTTTTAATGGTTCAAATTCTTTTTGCTGTAAAAAAGTAGGGATTAATCGCATTAATCGCCATAACGTTGAATCTTTTTCAAAAGGATTTTGCGTGGAAACATTCGGCAAATTATCGGCGTAAAGTTTCCAAATAAAACTGGAAGGCATGGGGAATTGGAAATTCGCTGCAACACCGCGTTTTTTAGCAATTTCCATTTGTAACCATTGTGCCATACCTGGACTTTGCACCAACACAATGTCAGACTGAAATGGATCATGTTGAGGTAAGTTTTCCAACAGCAAAACTAAAATATCCTTTTGAATTTCTGGTTGGTTTGAATAATAAGTAACGAACAAAGTAACGCCCTTTTGAAAGCAAAAACAATGCGTTATTTTACTCGGTTTTCAATAAAAATTCACCTTGAGGATAGCGTATATTCACTTGATGATGACTGCATTGAATTGAAAATTGAATGCCATTTTGTTGTACGCTATTTTCACAAGACAAACCTAAAAACTGGCGTTGAGCCTGATTTTCAGCAATTTGAATCGCCTGAAATTCTTGAAAAATTCTGACCGCACTTTTCCGTTGCTCACTCGTCCATCGATTAAAGATCAAAAATAACCCGCTGAAAATCGATAAGGCTAATAAAAGTGACATTAACGACATGCCTTTATTCACGTTGATCTTGTGCACTTAAATCACTCCAACTTTTATCCACCAAACGCCATTGGCTATATTCTTGTACGAGTTTTGTCACCACGGCTTTACCATAAGCCACCGTCACGCTCTCCTCTAACTTAAGCGAACCACCTGTAATCACAGCTCCGCTTATTCGTCCTTTGCCAGTTAAAGTTAAATCCCCTTCTGCTAACAAAATGCCACTCACATTCCCTTTAATTTCTAATTGGTTTTGCGTTATCCAATACACTTGTGGTGTTTTTTGAGCAGTTAAAGTAGTATCTACTTTCACAAAGTGCGGTTGAAAATCAGCTTGTTTTTCACTGGAAATAAAATCTCGCAGCATATTTTCATTAATGCCTTTTGTCGGCGATTTCTTAAATAACTCTGCTCGTTTACACCAAACAGAATAGACCACTTTATCCTCTGCCCCATTAGAGTCGAAAAAGACTTGTTTCACTTTTTCAACACCATTTAAAGGCAAGTTTTGGCAAATGTGCTTTTGTTGCTGCTGACTGATTTTCTGTAACGCAAGGCTTTGTTCTACATAATATTTTCGCTGGCTCATTTGAGATCGAAAAAATGCAAAGATCTGTTCATCAAATAATAAGATCAAGGCTAATAAGCCCGAAAGTAAAATCAGTGCCGTCAGTGTCACAATCCCTTTTTTCATGATCATTCTTCTTGATTTAATAAAAGCACCACAAGCGAAGTTTCATATTGAATATGCTTATGTGTTGCAAGATTTCCCGCGAGTTTGATTTCAATCCCTTTCCCTGCCTTTAACCAATCAAAACGTAATTGAGAAATCTCAAACTCTTTTTCATCCAATAAATCAGTCCATCCACCACCAGCGTTACAAGTAGATTGCGCTAAGGCTCTCTGACACTCTGCTGAGCGACAATCCGCATTTACCGCATTTTTATAAGTTTGTTTGGTTTCGATCATTTTTCCGTTAAGTTTGTAACCAAATAGCTCCTTTTCGATATTTTTTGCCATATTTTTAACACCATTTACGCAGGTATTTTTTGTGTATTTTTCACCAATACAACCATTGCTATTCAAATCATAAAAAAACAAAACACAACTATTTGACGGGGTATTATCAGCTTGAGCAATGGTTATTGCAGTGCCCTTTTCATCCAATTCAAATAAAGCCAGATTATCCTCGATGAGTTTTTGGTTTGCGCCCCGAAAGCCTACGCGACGCAAATCTTTCCCGATGAGTTGAATTGTGCGTTGTAATTCTGCTTGTAGTTTGAGTTGTAACATTAAACGCTGATTTTGCTGTTGAGTTTGGGCATAAAATTGTGCAACCAATAACAATAATAAAGCGGATAAGCCAAGTGAAATCAACAAACTCACCAATGTTTCGCCTTTTAAGTGGTTTCATCTTGTACATGCACTCGCCGCTTGATCAGACTTTAATTTAATACTGCCGACATTGAAAAAAGAGAACAATGTACGATGCTCTTCCGCCTGTAACATAAAACAATTTGTTTCCATGGTATTTCTGGCCCCATTAAATTTCACCGCCACTTCAGACGGATATAATTTAGGGCCTATCAGCATCGTTTTTCCTTCAAAATAAGGATAGTAAAAATGCGCATAAAGGTTTTTAGGACAATTCTGGGGATGAAAACAATCACAAAAATGATCGCTTTTTACTTGAGCAGTAATACACCAACGTTGATTCGCTCTATCTTGATTGGCCAAAATAAACCAAATCGCTGATGAATTTTCTGCCCTCGCTTGAATATTACGTAAGAAAAAATAAAGCCGTTGTTGCTCTTTTTCGAGAAAATATTTGGGATCGTTTTTCTGCCATTTAGGCAATGCAAACGCCAACGTTAAGCTTAAAATAAATAATACAATCAAGGTTTCTAATAAAGTTATCCCTTTATACATAAAATGCCTTCTTTTTTGACCGCACTTTAAAATGTCCTTTAGAAGAAAGCCAAATTTGCTACTTTATTTTTGCGATACTGATCGCAAATTTCCTTTAAAAAACGGGAAAAACCGTGAATTAAACATTTTCAACTGGCTATTTACTAAAACTCCCTTATAATAGGCGACCTATTTATCTGTTCTTTAAAATCTGGTGGAAATATGAATCCAATGTTAAATATCGCTATTCGTGCGGCACGAAGAGCGGGCAACGTGATTGCTAAAAACTATGAGCGCCGTGATGACATCCAAACAAGTAAAAAAGGTATTAATGATTATGTGACCAGCGTCGATAAAGCCGCTGAAGCTGAGATCATTGAAATCATTCAAAAATCTTATCCTGATCACACAATTATCAGTGAAGAACGTGGTGCATTAGAAGGCAAAGACAGTGATATTCAATGGGTAATTGATCCACTAGATGGCACAACCAACTTTGTAAAAGGTTTGCCACATTTCTCTGTTTCTATTGCTATCCGTGTAAAAAACCGTACCGAAGTGGGTGTGGTTTACGATCCTATTCGTAATGAATTATTCACCGCTGTACGTGGTGAAGGCGCAAAATTAAATGAAGTGCGTTTACGTGTAGATAGCCAAAATGAACTTAACGGGGCGATTTTAGCCACCGGTTTCCCATTCAAACAACCAAGCTTGATGCCAACTCAATTTGCTATCATGAATAACTTAATTGATGAAGCTGCAGATTTCCGTCGTACGGGTTCTGCCGCATTAGACCTTTGCTATGTGGCTTCTGGTCGCGTTGACGGTTATTTCGAAATGGGCTTAAAACCTTGGGATTGCGCAGCGGGTGATTTAATCGTGCGTGAAGCGGGCGGTTTAGTATGTGATTTCAATGCGGGTCACGGCTATTTACGCTCAGGCAATATCGTGGCTGCTCCAGCACGTATTTTAAAAGAAATGCTAAATAAAATTCAGCCTTGCTTAACCGAACAAGTGAAGTAAGACTCAATAAAAAGTGCGGTAGATTTCACCGCACTTTTTTTATGACTAATTTCTGTCGAGTGGCTTTCTATTTTCTTCCGTTTCCGGCTCAAGATCCAATTTAGCCATAAGAAGCTGATCGCCATCTTCTTCTGGATTACCTGTCACTAACAATTTATCACCATAGAAAATGGAATTCGCTCCCGCCATAAAGCACATGGCTTGCATTTCTTCACTCATGCCTTGACGACCTGCAGAAAGACGAACATAACTTTTCGGCATGGTAATACGCGCAACGGCAATAGTGCGAACAAACTCTGTCCAATCTAAATCAGCTGCATCTGCCATTGGTGTGCCTTCTACTTTCACTAATTGGTTAATTGGCACTGACTCTGGCTGCGGATCAAGATTTGCCAAACTTGCAATGAGACCAGCTCGCTCTTTACGGGTTTCGTTCATGCCCACAATACCGCCACAGCAAACTTTCAAACCGACATGACGCACTTTTCCTAATGTGCTTAAACGATCATCAAAACGGCGTGTACCAATGACATTGTGATAATTCTCTGGCGCGGTATCTAGATTGTGGTTGTAATAATCCAATCCCGCATCTTTTAACTCTTCCGCCATACCATCTTGCAGCAACCCAAAGGTACCGCAAGTTTCTAAGCCAATATCTTTTACCGCACGAATAATCGCCGTCACTTTTTCCATATCTTTTGGCTTAGGACCACGCCATGCTGCGCCCATACAAAAACGTCCTGCACCACGTGCTTTCGCAATTTTGGCTTTTTCGACAATTTCATCAATATCCAAGATCTGCTGATTTTGTACACCTGTTTGATAACGTGCTGATTGTGGGCAATAACCACAATCCTCTGGACAGCCACCCGTTTTAATCGACATCAACGTCGATAACTGTATTGCGCCAGGGTTGAAATGCTCTCGATGCACTTGAGCCGCACGATAGACTAATTCTAAAAAAGGTGTCTCAAATAGCGCTTCTACTTTACAAACTGACCAATATTCTACTGATGGATGGGGCGTAATAGATGAAAGCTGTACTACATTTGTTGTGGTCATTATATTTTCCTCGTTTAAGCTATGTCGCTTTGATTAAGTTGAGCATATTACTCTGCAATATGATAAAAAGAGATCAGATCACTTTTCCTTGATGAATTTCAATCACTCGATCAATATGTCGTTCAATTTCTTTAGGTTGATGTGTCACCAGTAACATAGTGAGCTTTTTTTCTTCACATAATTGATCCATTAAATCCTGCATTTCAATGCGTAATTTAGGATCAAGAGCTGAAAAAGGCTCATCCAATAATAAAATGGGTTTATCTCGTAGCAAACAGCGAGCCAATGCCACTCGCTGTTTTTGTCCACCTGAAAGTGCGGTCGGTTTTCTCGTTAAAAAATCCTGTAAATTGACCGCACTTGCAGCTTGTTCTACAAGGGCTTTTTCTTCTGCATTTAAGGCTAAATTCGGTTTTAAACCTAAGGCAATATTCTCTTCTACAGAAAGATGAGTAAAGAGATTATTTTCCTGAAATAGCATGGAAACAGGGCGTTCAAAAGGTGCCGTTTTAGTATGATTTTCACCATTTAGCCAAATCTCGCCACTATCGGCATATTCAAAGCCGGCAATTAAATTCAGCAAGGTACTTTTTCCTGAACCACTTTCACCAATGATGGCGATTTTTTCCTGGGCTTGAATATGTAAATCAAATACCATCGGCATGGATTGATAATTGAAGACCACATTATTTAATTTAATCATGTTGTTCCTTCTGCCCTTCAATAAACATAAATAAACCTAAACATAAGCCCAATAAAATCAATGCCGTCACTGCCGCTTCTTGGCTTCGATATTGCCCGATTTGTTGATAAAGCAAATGAGGCAACGAAGTAAAGTCAGGGCTACCAAATAAAGCTATTGCCGTAAAATCGCCTAGTGATAAAGTCGTTGCAAGCGCCAAGGCATATTTCAATGGGGCTTTTAGCAGCGGATATTCAATTAAACAAAAACGCTGCCAACCTGTAATATTCAGCGATAAACAAAGTTTTTCATAATATTGCATCGATTGATTCATTGGCGTATTAAGAATTTTGATCACAAATGGCAAGGCAGCCAAGGCGTTGCAAACCGATACCACTACAAACAAATGCCCTGCTGAAAAATCAATATCTTGTAACCAAAGGAATAAGCCGACTGCTAAGACAATCGTCGGAATGGCTAAAATCATCATGCCCCCCGTTAAAATTAAGTGGGCTAATTTGGGGCGATATAACCATTGTAGTTGCCGTGAAAGCAATAATAAGAAAAATCCAAATAATACCGATAAAATCCCGGCTGTCGGTGCCATGGTTAATGAATAAGCAAACGCTTTCCATAATTGTGGATTTTGCCAATAGCCAAATAATTGAGTTGCAGATAAACCTTGAAAAACAATATTGAATAAGGGACTTAAAATAAATAAGCACACCGAGAATAAGACAAAAACATGTCCAAATTTGACCGCACTTGAAACAGGTAAAACCCATCGATAACGTTGCGAAATCTGCGTTTCAGGTGCTTTCGCCCAATATTGTGAAAGTGAAAATAACGCAAAACAAAACGCAAATTGTACAAGCGCAAAAAGTGCGGCTTTGGGTAAATCAAATTCAAAGAAAATAGCTTGGTAAATCGCAACTTCTAGCGTGCTATTTTGTGGTCCACCACCAAGTGCCAAGACAATCGTAAAACTGGTGAAACACAGCATAAAAATCAATACAAAGGCAGACACGATTTGGCTTTTCAAATAAGGCCATTCAATTAAACGAAAAAATGTGAAACCTTTGATATTCAATTGTGCCGCGAGTTGATGCTGTTCGGTCGGTACACTTTGCAAAGCCTGCAAACTCATTCGTGCCGCTAAAGGAATATTAAAAAATAAATGAGCAATGAGAATGCCACTTAAACCATAAATGGAGGGTTTCCACGAAATACCTAAGGTTTGCAGCAGTTGTGTTAGCCAACCGGCAGTGCCATAAATACCAATTAGACCGAAAATAGCCAGTAATGCCGGCAAAACAAATGTGAGAGAAAAAATGCGTAAAACGAGCGATTTGCCTTTGAAATCTAAATAGAAAAAAGCACGCGCAAATAAAGTTCCAATTACGCTAGAAAGCAAGGCAGATAATAATGCCTGACCGAAACTAAAGGCGATAACTTGATGCAAATAATCGTCTTTTAAGAAATCAGATAAGGCATAATCACTTCCAACTGAAAAAACAGCAGAAAGTGAAAATCCATAGAGTAAAACAATGAAAAAAATGACCGCACTTCCGCCCAAATAATGGCGAGGACGAAAATGCGGATGTTGCAATAAGCTCATTAATACTACTTAGATAAGGCTTTTTGCCATTGATTGATCCAGCCTTTCAGCTGCTCACTTGTTACCGTTGTGGTATCTAAAATACGCATTGATTTTGCGCGAGAATTAAGCGCATCAATATGACTTTCGATATTGGTCTCTACCACGGGTAACATCACATTATTTTTAGCAATATCCGCTTGAGCTTGCGGTGAAAGTAAAAATCCTAAAAATTCATCAGCACAAGCATTATTACGGTTAGCAACTTTTGCCGCGACTTCAACTTGTAATACGCTACCCTCTGCAAATTCCGTTGCCATATAATTGTCTTTTTGTTCAGAAAGAATATGGTAAATCGGTGAAGTATTTACGCTTAAAACCAGATCACCTTCGCCTTTTAAGAAGGCCCCATAAGACTCAGTCCAACCTTTGGTGACCGTGACCGTATGTTTAGAAAGGGTCTTCCAGGCATTTGCGACATCTGCTTCTGGATAAACTACATTCATCCAAAGTAATAAACCACGTCCAATACTGCTTGTACGCGGATCTTGATATAACACTTTAAGATCTTGACGCTCAACTAATTCTTTTAAGCTCTTTGGTGGATTAGTCAGTTTATTTTTATCATAAATAAACGCGTATTGTGCATAATCGAATGGTAAGAACGTGTGATTTTCCCATTTAATTGGTAAACGTAACTGGCTTAAATCCACTTTATTTGGCTCAAAAATATTGAGTTTTTGTGCATCCTCAATTTGATAACTATCTAAACCGAGCACTACATCCGCCTTAATTTTTTTACCTTCTAGACGAACACGGTTAAACAAGGTGCCATTATTATCAAAAGCCACATAATTCAGCTTACATTGCGGGAATTGTTGTTCAAAAGCTGCTTTAACTTTTGGTCCAGCACTCCAATCAGCACTAAATGAATCATAAGTATAAACATCTAATGTTTGAGGAGCAGCTTGTGCGAAAGCGGAAGCAGTAAAAAGTGCGGTTAAAATGGAAAGCGTTTTGTTCATTATGCGTTCTCCTTATTTTTGCATAACGAAACAGCATAATGAGATGATTAGTTTCCTACGCCAGCATTATCTGTTTCAGGTTCACGGGTATTTCTCAGCCATTAATATAGGCACCCCTGACTAACGCGACGTAGTCTATCTTAAGGAAATTTAATCAACAAGTTATTTAATTTAAAAAAATGTTAATCCGATCACACTTTTTATATCTGGTTTATCATTTTTTTGAGCAAAAAGAAAACCTGCTAAAAAAAGCAGGTTTATCTTGATAATCGGTTATCAATTAAGCTTGATGTTTAGCCGCTACTTCACTTAATAAAGTTTGAAGTTCACCCGCTTGATACATTTCTAAAAATAATATCACAACCACCAATTAGCTCACCTTCTACCCATAATTGTGGGAAAGTTGGCCAGTTTGCATAAGCCGGTAATTCAGCACGAATATCTGGATGTTGAAGAATATCAACATAGCCGAAAGGCACTTTGCAATTCATTAATGCTTCAGATGCACGCGCAGAGAAACCACAAGAAGGTAATTTTGGTGAACCTTTCATGTAAATTAAAATTGGATTTTTCAGCGATTTGTTTTTTTGATTTTTGTCTAACGTTTCCATAATGTTCCTTGTTCAAATAAGTCTGAATAGGGCGCTATTCTAGCATAAGATAGAACCTGAGTGAAAGACTTGGTCTTACCAACTTCCACCTGCTCCACCGCCGCCGAAGCTACCGCCGCCAAAGCCACCACCGGAAGAACCGCCTCCGCCGAATCCTCCACCAAATCCGCCTCCGAAACCGGAGCCACCACCACGGCGACGAGAAATCGTACTTTGACGAATGATTTTATTCAGTTGGTCGCGTTGATTCGGGCTAATATATACTTCATCTTTGTGATATTGGAATTCACCAAATAATACAATAGCAATAAACGCCAATACCATTAAGAATGGAATGTACTTATCGAACGCATCTTCTTCAACTTGTGCTGCATCAAACTCGCCTTTACTTGCCGCAATAATTTGGTTTAAGCCGTCATTAATACCTTGCGCATATTGGCCTTGTTTAAATTGTGGCAAAATTGCCGAACGGATGACTTGCGATAAAAAAGCATCGGGCAAAACACCTTCTAAACCTTGCCCTGTTGCAATAAAGACTTTGCGATCATCCTTCGCAATCAGCATCAACACACCATTATTCAGATTTTTACGTCCAATGCCCCATTTATCACCTAAAGCAAAGGTATAATCAGCAATTTCATATTCACCGGTTGTCGGAACTAAAACGACAGCGATTTGTGAACTCGTTTCTTTGCTATAAGCAATCAGTTTATTTTCTAAAATTTGCTTATGTTCTGTAGAAAGCGTATTAGTGTAATCGTTAATGTAATGGAAAGGATTTGGTGCAGGCGGAAACTCTGCCGCGGCAACCACTTGAGCAAAAAAAACAAGGCTAAAAATAACCGCACTTTTCATAAAAGATAAAAGCTTAGCCATTAATAATTACCTCATTAGATAATTCATTCACATCATCAGGCTGAATAGGGAAATGGCGAGATAAAATATCACTGATACGATCAATCGCATCGACAATACCTTGTGTATAAGCTTTTTGTTTAAACTGCTCAATCATTAAATCGCATTGTAACTGCCAATAAGCCACATCAACAAATTGATGAATGCCTTTATCACCTACGATTGCACAGAGATGATTTTTATATCCCACATAAATCAACACGGCATTTTGTGCCGCTGTTTTATGCATTTCCAGTTCATCAAACACTTCTAAAGCACGTTCCATTGCAGACAATTGTGCTGAAGCCTTTGGCACTTTGCGTTCAATATAAACACGTAACTCAGCCGAACTTAAGCTTTCGAGGCGACTAATCGCCGCCTCGATTTGCTTTTTATCTACCGGAATTCTGGAAAAGAATGGCATAGATAAACCTTAGTTAAAGTTTACAGTCGGTGCGTTTTCAGCGCCAGTAGCTGATTTAAAGTAAGGTTTAGCTTTAAAACCAAAAATCATTGCCGCTAATTTAGTTGGGAATTGACGTACTTTTTCATTATAAATACGTGCAGCTTCATTAAATTTATTACGAGCGACATTGATACGGTTTTCTGTACCTTCAAGTTGCGCTTGTAAGTTCATAAAGCCTTCGTTCGCTTTTAATTGTGGGTATTGTTCTACAGTAACAAGTAAACGAGATAATGCTGAGCCTACTTGATTTTGGTTTTGTTGGAATTCGTTTAATTGTTCTTCCGTTAAATTAGACGGATCAATTTAGTTTGTGTCGCTTTTGCACGCGCTTCGATTACATTGGTTAATGTTTGTTGTTCAAAATTAGCTTGACCTTTTACAGTATTCACTAAGTTTGGAATTAAATCAGCACGACGTTGATAAGATGATTCAACATTTGCCCAAACAGAATCAATTTCAGTTTCTGCTTTTACTAAGCCATTGTAGCTAGACATTAAGCCAAAACCTGCAGCAACGGCGATAATAATCAAGATAATCCACTTTTTCATTCAAAAATTCCTTCAATTTATAGGTTTAATTTATATAAGAAAAGACCTAAACCGAAGTTTAGGTCTTCTAATGCTAATCCGTTAATGGATAACTAAATAAAATTATTTAGTACCGTTAACTGCGATTTCAACACGACGGTCTGGTGCTAAACAAGCGATAAGCGCTTTACGACCTTTAACCGCGTCACAAGTAGAACCTGTAACTGGGTTAGCTTTACCGTGACCAACTGCAGAAATGTTTTGAGCTGGAACACCTTTAGCTACTAAGTAGTTAGCTACAGAGTCTGCACGACGTTGTGATAATTTTCACGTTTGGTGCATCTTTACCGATACGGTCTGTATAACCAGCAACAGCTACGTTAGCGTTGTTGATTTGAGCGATTTCACCATAGATACCGTCTAAAGTTGCTTTAGCTTGTGGTTTTAAGTTAGCTTTACCGAAAGCGAAAGTTACATCAGAGCTTAAGTTGAAAGTTTTGCTTACAACTTCAGGTGCAACAACTGGAGCAGCACCTTGACCCGAAACGGTAAGATAAACCAGCGTTGATAGAACCGATCCATGGGTTGTAGTCTACAGAACTGTTCTGGACCTGTTTCGAGTACGTAATTTACCTACGCGAGCTAACCATTGATATTCAAGACGTAACGCTAACTCTGGTAATGAAGGTAATGCATATTCGAAACCAGCAGCGAACACTGGAGAAACACGTAAGCTGTGACGACCTTTAGCGTGCTCACGAGCACCAGTAGTTTCATCGTAGAATTTATAGTCAGAACGAACTAAAGCTGCACCAGCACGACCGTAGAAGTCTAAACCTTCTAAAGCAGAAGTTAAACCACCAAGACCATAGCTACCTTTTAAGCTTAAGTGAGCACCATGGTTAGTGTGTTTGAAACCAACTTTACCTGCATCTTTAAATTTAACACGACCGAAATCATCGTAACCTAATTCAACTGCTAAACCTAAGTTATCACGGTTTAATACTTGGTAACCACCAAATACACCGTAAGTAACAGAGTTACGATTGTAACCTGCACCAAATTTAGAGTAGTCATGAGTTGAGTGTTTTACAGTGTTAGCTTTGATACCATCGTGGAAAGATGCTTGACCAGCTTTAACACCTGCATAGAAAGTGTTTTCTTGTGGAGCTGCTTGAGCTACAGAAGCTGCTGCTAAACCAGCAACGACTAATGCGATTGCAGTTTTTTTCATTTTGATGTCCTCTATTTAGTCATCGTTATTAATAAGAAAAGTTTCCTTGTTTATTGTGAACTTTATAAAAAAGAAACACTCTAAACGTTGCTTAACTAGGGTTTTGAATTTGCCCTAACTTATCCTTTTGACAAATTCAATTCCTTTGCCATAGCCAAAGGAACGTTCAAAAGTATGGTTATTATCCTATAAAAACACCAAAGATCAAACTTTTTTTGCCCTTTTTGGTTATTTTATAGACAAACAACCCCTAAAATGAACGTTCATTCACAAAAATCGGGTTAATTTTTAACCCGATTTTCTATTCTAACAAAAAATATCTTTTGTTGAAATCGACTTTTTTTTGAGCTTCATATATCATCAAATTCACTTTCTTCTCTTTTTATATAGGTGAGTGATTTTATGTTGCCCCGTCTTTCTAATGTGCCACAACTTAATAACGTGGTAAGTGATTATCTTCACGAACTCCAAAAACAGCATTTTGAAGGTGATATTGCCTCAAATTATGCGGACCGTTTAAGTCTCGCTACGGATAACAGCGTCTATCAACAACTTCCACAGGCTATTTTGTTCCCTAAATCTGTTGCAGATGTGGTACGCATCGCCAAATTAGCCAATAAAGAGAAATACCTTCACTTAACCTTTACACCTCGCGGTGGCGGCACGGGCACAAATGGGCAATCTATTAATAACAATATTATTGTGGATCTCTCTCGCCACATGACAGGCATTTTAGAGCTTAATATAGAAGAACGTTGGGTTCGCGTTCAAGCAGGTGTAGTAAAAGACCAACTCAACCAATTTTTAAAACCTCACGGTTTATTCTTTGCACCAGAGCTCTCCACCAGTAATCGAGCAACCCTAGGTGGCATGATTAATACCGATGCATCCGGTCAAGGCTCACTGCAATACGGAAAAACCTCTGATCACGTTTTAGCATTACGTTCTGTTTTGATGAATGGTGAAATATTAGATACAAGTGCGGTCAAATCTGACGATGTTTTAGAAAACTACCCGCTTGCAGAAAATGGAAAAACGCTACATCAAACGATTTTCCAACGTTGTAAAGAGAAGCGCGCCTCAATCATTCAAGATTTACCACAACTCAATCGCTTTCTCACCGGTTACGATCTTAAGAATGTCTTTAATAAAGATGAAAGTGAATTTAATCTCACCCGAATTTTAACGGGGTCAGAAGGTTCACTTGCGTTTATCTGCGAAGCTAAACTCAATTTATTGCCGATTCCTAAATATCGCACCTTAATTAATGTAAAGTACAGCTCATTTGATGCAGCACTTCGCAATGCGCCTTTTATGGTGAAAGCCAATGCCCTTTCAGTTGAAACCGTCGATTCCAAAGTGCTGAACCTTGCTAAGCAAGATATTATTTGGCATTCAGTGAAAGAACTTTTAACAGAAGAAGAACAAAATCCAATTCTGGGTTTAAACATTGTTGAATATGCGGGCAACAATCAAGCTAAAATCGACAGCCAAGTGACCGCACTTTGTCAGCAATTAGATGAAAAAATTGCACAAGGCAAAGATCATATTATCGGCTATCAACTTTGTTCTGACTTGCCTTCTATTGAACGTATTTACGCCATGCGTAAAAAAGCGGTGGGGCTATTGGGGAATGCGAAAGGCGCAGCCAAACCGATTCCTTTTGTGGAAGATACCTGTGTACCACCAGAACATCTTGCGGATTACATTGCGGAATTTAGAGCCTTATTAGATAGTCACAATCTGCAATATGGGATGTTTGGTCATGTTGATGCTGGCGTATTGCACGTTCGCCCCGCTTTAGACCTATGCGATAAAGAACAAGTCAAACTCTTTAAACTAATTTCAGATGAAGTGGCTGAACTCACGGTGAAATACGGCGGTTTGCTATGGGGTGAACACGGAAAAGGCGTACGTTCTCATTATGGCGAGAAATTCTTTACTCCCGAACTTTGGCAAGAGTTACGTTATGTGAAAGTTCTTATTTGATCCAAACAATCGTCTAAACCCCAGGCAAAATCTGTACGCCACTTAATAGCGATGCGGAACTCTATTCGATTCTCTCGCCAATGCGTGCGGACAATGATCGCCAAATCCCGATTCAAATGCGAGATGAATTCAAAGGCGCGATGAATTGTAACGGTAACGGACTTTGCTTTAACTTTGATGAGCACAGCATTATGTGTCCTTCCATGAAAGTGAGTAAAAATCGCGTATTCTCGCCAAAAGGACGAGCCGCTATGGTGCGTGAGTGGCTGCGATTGATGGCGAATGAAAACGTATCGCCTGATCAATTAGATTTTCATAAAACGCAAGTCAAAACTGACCGCACTTGTGGAACGTTTCCGCAATAGCGTGCAGAAATGGCGTGGTGAATATGACTTCTCACATGAAGTAAAAGCGGCAATGGATACTTGTTTGGCGTGTAAAGCCTGTGCAAGCCAATGCCCGATTAAAATTGACGTACCAAGTTTCCGTGCGAAATTTTTCCATTTCTACCACAGTCGTTATTTGCGCCCAGCCAAAGATCATCTTGTGGCGAATTTAGAAGTTGCTGCACCTTATATGGCGAAACAACCGGCATTATTCAATTATTTCACCAAACTGAAAGTTACTCAAAGCTTGGTTGAAAAAACGCTTGGCATGACTGATTTGCCTCTCCTTTCTGAGCCAAACCTTCAACAACAATTAGTGGAAATTGGCTATCAAGGCAAAAAATTAGAAGAATTGGAAGGTCTCAGTGCCACCGAAAAAGCCAATATGCTCTTTATCGTACAAGATCCTTATACCTCTTATTACGATGCTAAAGTAGTTCGAGATTTTGTCGCTCTCACACAAAAATTAGGATTCTCGAGCCAATCCTTCTGCCTTTTAAAAACCCGAATGGCAAAGCCATGCATATTAAAGGTTTTTTAGCTCGCTTTAGTAAAACCGCGAAAACACAAGCTGAGTTTTTAAATCGCGTCGCTAAATTAAATGTGCCTTTGGTCGGTGTAGATCCAGCGATTGTGCTTTCTTATCGAGATGAATATAAAGAGGCATTAGGTGATTCTCGCGGTGATTTCCATGTACTCACAGCGCATGAATGGCTGACCAATCAATTAGAAAGTAACACATTACAAAGTGCGGTAAAATATCGCAAAATCTGACCGCACTTTTGAGTGGCATTTATTCCCTCATTGTACTGAATCCACCTTTATGCCAAACAGCCCAAAAGAATGGCAGTATATTTTTGCGCAATTTGGACAAACCTTGAACGTTGAGAAAGTCGGCTGCTGTGGTATGGCGGGCGTATTTGGTCATGAAGTTCAAAATCAAACCATGTCAAAAGATATTTATGACGTATCATGGGGCAAAAAATTACAAGGTAAAGATCCGAATCATTGTCTCGCAACCGGCTATTCTGCCGTAGCCAAGTGAAG
>BNJV01003086.1_pt1 | contig 62517 bp, 91 predicted proteins | sample 8540591 | NCBI WGS metagenome assembly BNJV01 (sample SAMD00202457, study PRJDB9452) | human saliva metagenome | host: Homo sapiens | reverse complement strand
TAGTTTTTTTGATTCTCTTAACCTAAATAATTTTAATGTTATTCCAAAAATAAAATGTGTATCTTAATTTTTTTTAATACACATTTTTTTGAATTTATATTTATTTTTTTAAAGTTTAAAAATCTAAATCAGTTATTAATAACAAATCTTCTTTCGTAATATTCTTTCAATACTCACTATTCTTCTAGCATGATTCATTACTAAATCATCATAAATATTTCTTACCATCCTGCCATTTGAAAAAAATTTTTCTTTTTTTATTCTGTAATTCTGTTTCAAAAAAATCATTTCAATTTTACTTTTCGCTTTTTTTCTGTCAAATCATAATCATTATTTTTTTACACATTGATATTAATATTTCCAAAAGTTCTTTAGTATTATAGTCTTCAAATTCTATAAATGTGTTAAAAACGGGACTTTTAGTCCAGGATTTGAAGAAAAGAAGTTTTTCATTGGCTCAGAATACCCAGCAACAATTACTACTAAATCATTTCTATAATCCTCTAATGCTTTAGTTAATTCGGTTATGCATTCTCTTCCATAGGAATCACTTTGTTCATTTTCAGTTATACTGTATGCTTCATCAATAAATAGCACTCCGCCTTTAGCTTTTTCTATAACATTTTTTACCTTTAATGCCGTTTGACCTTGATACCCTGCTATTAAATCTGTCCTTGACACTTCAATAAAATGCCCTCTTGACAATAAACCTAATTGCTTATAGATTCTACCTATAATTCTAGCAACAGTTGTTTTTCCAGTGCCAGGATTTCCTGTAAAAGATAAATGCAATGTGCTTTTAACAGCATTTAATCCTTCTTTCTCTCTCATCTTTTGAACTTTTTGATAAATTATCAAGTCATTCACTTTAGATTTAACATTCTTCAGTCCAATCAAATTATTCAATTCTTCTAATAAATCCGTTAAAGCTTCTAGTATCTTCTACTACTTCGTCTGAATTACAAATTCTTTTTTTATTTCTAAATAACCATAATATTCAACTAAACTTTTTTTCAAAAAAATTTTGCTATTTCTTTTATTTCTTTGGAAAAATTCTTTTTGAATCTATTATCTTAGAAATTTTTTTCTTAGTAATAAAAATAGTTGCTTGCTTATCATTTTCTCCAGTAATAGACATTCCATATTTTGTAATTTTACCGTTAGAATTAGTAACTGCATCTAGTTTAGAAGCATAATTCAAAAATTTTTCTTTATATTTACTCATCTATTTACTTCCCATAAAAAAATAATGAAAAATAATAATATTGTAATAATTCCAAAAGATATATTTGATATTAAAACTGTTCTTTTTTTAATTTTTTTAGTTTCAATTCTGTATCTTCATCTATTTTATAACCTTCTATTCTATTTTTTTAAATTCTATCATTTTTAGTAATGGTATTTTTTTTTGAATATCTAGTATTTGTTTTTATGTCTTCTTGATTTCTTCCTATATCGTATATATTTTTGTTCTATTCTTTCATTAGTTTTTTTATTCCTTCTATTGAAAGAAGTATTGCACTTTATATAATCTTTATCTAATGACTCAAAAGTATTGTAAACTTCACCAAATTCCCTTTATGATTTTTTTACTTGAGTTTTATTAATATCAATTAAATGTCCTTGTATTTGACTTGTTAATTCATTTAATTCTTTTCCTGTAACACCATGATCAAACCATTTTAAAAATATCAATATCATCGTGATTTTTTTACTCTACTTAATTCAAAAATCTGTTTTGAGTTTGTTCTGAAAATTTCTTTAATTTATTTTTTTCGATGTTTCAAAATTATGTGTTTCAATTTTTGTTAATTTATTTTTATTTATCATATTTCATAAGCTCCTTTTCATAAAAATTAAATATATCATTAAATAAATTTTACTTCAGCATTAATTCATCAAGAAGTGAGTTTATTTCATCAAATTTATCTCTATTTGAATTTTTCTTTACTAACTTCATTTTTATTAGTATCTATTTTTTTATTAAATATTTTATTAAATGTATTTTTTTATGTAATTTGCAGTTTGTCTATGTCTTTCTTTTATATTTGTACTCATTCTTTCTTTTTGTTTCTACAACCTTATTTTTTTATTTAAATTTATTATTTTTGTGTTGAAGTCCTAATATTTTATTACTTTTTATCTATTTTTTTATCAGTAATTTCCATTTCATACTGTCTTTTTAATCATTCTTTCAATTAGATTAATTACTATTGCTCCTATGATTCCAGATACAACTGCTCCCATAAATATTCCTATTATATTTGCCAAACTACCAAGCAATGGTATTTCAACCAATAATATGGGTATTGAAGATAGTCCTTTTTCTATTACTTCACTTAATACTATAGCACCTGCTCCTGTTAATCCTGCTATCACAATTTTGCCAGTTTCTAAAAATTAAACGTCCTATTGGTTTATTTTTTTGTTTTCAGGACTTTTAATATAATCAATAGCATTTTTAATAGCTTGCCATCCTTGTTTTAATAACATCCACACTTGCTTTAAAGTACGAAAAAAAGGTCCAACAATAGCCGTAGCTATTGTAGTAAATAAAACATTTCCAGCATTTATTAAGTGTGTTTTCATTTTTCCTATAAAAGAATGAATTGCTTCTTTCAAACTATCCCAAAGCATTTCAAAGTTTCCTTTCGTTGTTTTAAACCATTTAACTAATTTGGTTATTATCTCTCTTATTAGATCAGCCAATAATCCCATAACAACGGCTCTAAGTGCTGTACCACCAATACGAAAATGCTTCTTCTTTTTTTGGACTGTTTCCTCTTTTCTTAACCTTTCTTCTCCTTCTCTCTTTTTTTTTCAATAAATTTTTTTCAGCTTTTCTCATCCGCTTCTTTTCCAATGCTTAGTTTTATCTCTATTATCTATTTCATCAGGTAATTTATTACTTTTCCTCTTATTTCTTTCTGAAGTTGTATATCCTTGTAGATTTTTGAGGATTATTTATTATATCTGTTAACTCTTCATTGTTATTTGCCATTTGAGTGATGAATTTTCATACAGCTCTGCTGAAGGCCCTAACATGCTCTCTTTCAGCAGCTTTAGGATTATTTTTACCATTTTCTAATTTTGTTTTTGGTTGTTATCTGCCTGCCAGTATAAATATCTTTAACTGTATCAATACCTTTTTTTATTTAATTTTTCCAGCTCGTTCTAATTTCATTGTTTCATCTACATATTTGTCTCGAAAAATCTTTATGAGGCATATTTTTTTGTATCTACTATAATTCTGTTCTAATTTCTTTTTACTTATATAATTATGTTTTAGCTATTTTTTTCCTTTTTCAAAATTTTTCAGGAGTTTGGATGTGTGCTTCACTTCTTAAATCTAATTTTAAATCACCATTTTCTTTTATGAAGTCTTTTCCTGCTACAACTGCAATTTGATTATTAACCTGTTCCCAAATCACATCCTCTACAACTTTACCTAAATTATCAGGATCTCCTATTTGTTTCTGATTTTTCTTTTAAAAATTTCAAGTTCTGATAGTTCTAAATTTTAACTGACTTTGTAATTTTTTTCTTCTAATTCATCAAAATCAAAAGAATCCTCAAAGTTTTTCTTTATTATTTAGTTCAAATGCAAATTCTTTACTGTTCATTGTTTTTCTCCTTTTTTTAATTATAATTCAATAAAAAAATAATTTTTTTTCATTTATATACTTTATTATTTTATCATATTATTCTATAAAATCAAGTATTTGTTATAATTATCTTTTGCAATTTCTTTAAAATACTATTTTTTTTATAAAGGAATTATAATATTTTATATATTTTTAATTTTTTTACTCCCAATATCTTCTTCAAAAAAACGTCTTCCTATGATACCTACAAGCCCCTTTTTTTAAGTAAAAATCTCTCTATGTTTCTTAGTTCCATATCCCTTTATGCTTCTCAAATTCATACTCAGGAAACTCTTTTGCGATTTCACAAAGTATTCTATCCCTCGTAACCTTTGCCACAATCGAAGCCGCCGCAATTGCAATCGACTTGCCATCTCCTTTCACAACGCACTCCTGCTCTCCTTCATACTCACAAATCAAATGATTACCATCAACTAGAACTATATCAAATCCAGATGTTTCCCGTTACTTGGCTAATCGCACGCCGCATTGCCAGAAACGTTGCATTCAAAAATATTCATCTCATCAATTTCCTTTTTCTGAAGCAATCCCAATTCCCACAATGCAATTTTTTTCTATTGCCTCAAACAATCTCTCCCTTTTCTTCTCAGTCAATTTTTTTGAATCATTAATTTCCTGCAGCTCTGGAAAATCCTGATTTACAATAACCGCCCCAGCCACAACTGGCCCAGCCAAAGGCCCTCTCCCAGCCTCATCAACCCCAACAACAATTTTATTATATCTTTTTATCAAATTCTAGTAGTTCGTTTTTTTATTTTCTAATTTTTTTTTCATCCATAAGTTTTTTTCCTCTATTTTTTTTATAATTTTATTTAACAAATTTATAAATAACCAAAACTGCCTTTAAAATATCCAAATTAATAATTTTCAAGCTCCAGCCCACATTTTTTCAATGCCTTTTTAAAATCTTCCGGCAATTCTGCAATAAATTCCATATTCTCTTCTGTAATTGGATGTTGAAATTCCAGTTTATAGGCATGAAGCATTTGCCGTTTTTCACTGTCTGGCCTTCCGTAAACACTATCGCCTAAAATTGGGTATCCCAGATATTTCATGTGAACTCTGATTTGGTGAGTCCTTCCTGTTTCAATGTGAACTTTAACAAGTGTAAATTTTTCTGCCTGCGAAATTACTTCATAATTGGTAATTGCAGTTTTCCCTGAATTTAAGTCATTTATTACAGTCATTTTCTTTCTGTCGTTTTTATCACGTCCAATTTGTGTTACAATTCTCCCGCTTTTTTGATTCAATTTTCCCTTCAAAATTGCAAGATAAGTTTTTTTCACAGTTTTATCATGAAACATTTGCGACAATTTCAAATGTGCCTTATCATTCTTTGCAATTATCAAAAGTCCACTCGTATCCTTATCCAGCCTATGCACAATTCCTGGACGTATTTCCCCATTTATTCCCGATAAATCTTTAATATGATACAAGATTGCATTTACAAGCGTTCCCGAATAATGCCCATTTGCAGGATGAACAACAATTCCAGCCCTTTTATTAATAACCGCCAAATCATTGTCCTCATAAATTATTTCAATATCAATATTTTCAGGCTTAATCTCAACTGTTTCCAACTCTGGAATTACGACTTTTACCATATCATTTTCTTCAATTTTTATAAGCTGGCTTTGTCTTTTTCCCATTTACTAAAATATTTTCATCTTTTATAAGCTGCTGAATCCGTGTCCGTGTCAACTCCAGCCTTTCTGACAAAAATTTATCAATCCTGCTCCCAGCCTCTTCACTTAAAATAACGATATTTTGATCATTCTCACTATTTTCAGTATCAATTTCATCTTCAAATTCATTTTCAATTTCATATTTTTCTTTCTTTTCATTCATAATTATCTATTTTTTTCTTTCTTTTTATAATTTTTTTATTTCCCAAAAATTTTCATTCCCTTTTAAAATTTATCCCGTCAATACAATGATTATAAATTAATTCCTTAATTTCATCCATATTATTAGTTTTCATAAAATTTCACAAGCAATTCCAAAAATTCCTCCTGATATTTTATAGGAACTGAAATAATCCCTGCACCATTTTGAATCATCACCTGATTTGCCGCCATCATGCTTGTCCTTTTATTTCCATCATAAAAAAGCTGGCTTCTCATTAAATATAGCATTAAATTTATTGCTTTTTCTGTTGCAGAATTTTCACTTTCTAAAAATCTTGTTCAAACTGTCATTCACTTTTTTTCTTTATCAGGAATTTCAGGCTTCCAATCTGTTCCACCCATACTGACATCAGAAAATCTCAATTGTCCTGGGAAAGGATTTACATTTGCCTCTCCAATAAGCTGATTTATTTTCACAGATATAATTTAAATCAACCGGATATTCAATATTTTCCAAAATAAATTCCCACGAATGTTTCAAATTAACAATGGCATTTATATCCTTAACTTTCATATTTTGAATTCCCAGCCCCTGAAAAATGGTTTCTGTCTGAGGATAAGTTACTGCTATTCCTTCTAAATTTGCCGATTTCCAAATAGAATCTACTACATTTCTTTTTGCAACAAAAATATTTTCCTCCAATGTCATTTTATACTTGTCTTCCATAAATTCACTCTTTTCTAAAAATTTTTCATCAATTTCTTAACTCTCATCATCACATTTTTGAAAAATATCCATTTCCTCTGAATATCCTCGATTATGATGGTTCTTAGCCAAAATTGCTACTTCCTCATCAATTTTTTCCAACTTTTCAAAACTTCTTTGTGCATGATTTTGCAATTCTGTCTTAAATCCCAATTTATGCAGAACTCTCGTTACAATCGACACATTCCCCTTCCCGCAGTCGTGCAGAAGTGCCAATTTCAAATACTTCTCATCATTTTTCAATTCTGTTTTTCTCACTTTTTTTATAAACTTCAAGCGAATGAAACTTATCATAATCAGACATTTCCAAAAAAATATTTTCTTTTTCTTTTTCTGACAATTTTTTTTCAAAACTTCATTCATATAAGCCCTATTAATCTTCGGCTTAAAAATACTCCATCGCTTTCCTAATAATATACATTTTTCCAACCTCTTTTACATATTTTTTTAATTTATATTTAATTTTATTTTTTTAAATCCGTTCAATAGCCATACAAACTTAAAATTTAACAAATATCCTGAGATTCCTTGCTAGAAATAGATGAAATGTCTTCTCTATTTTTTTCTCGATTTCTACATTTCCTTCACAACTATATCTCCAAAAAATTTTCTTCAACTTCCTGATATTTTTTTCCCATTTTTTTCCCAATAAATTCCCCTTTATCCTTCTTTTTCAACAAAAAAATACTGTAAAAATAGCCATTTTCTCAATTTTTTTAATTTTAGCAATTTCCACCAATATTTTTCTAACTCATCATTTAAGTCATTTATTTTTACTTTTGCAAAAATTTCCTGCTTCTAAACTTTTTTTCATTCTAATTTTCACAAAATCTTTTTCCATAATTTTCTCATTTTTCTAAAAGCCATCAGTTCTTCAATATTTTCCACATCAAAAAAACTGATTTTTCTCCAATTCCTCTGAAAAATCCAACTTTCTCCAATGTCAAATATTTTCCCGTCAAGCGCCTTGTCTTTTTATCCCTAATTTTTCTATTTTCAAAGTTTTTCATTATTTAATTTTTCAATATCAAAGCTTTGTGTTATTTAAAATGAAAATTACTCATAATCCGCACCTGCTGTGGCAAAAATCCATCTCCCGCAAAAATACAGCCTGCCATTCTCATACTTCACAAAAAAACTTTCCCTTATATGATTCTTTAATTTTTTTCCCCTTTTTCTGAAGTAAATTCGTAAAAATCCCTTTTCCCAGAAATTTTCTCACAAATCTGAATTATTCTATCTTCATTATTCTTCACAAGATTTTCTGGATATTCATAAATATAATATCTTTTTTTCAATCATTTGCGGAAATTCTAAAAAAACGGCAATGTTCTTACTATTTTTATTGATTTCCAGCCCTTCTATTTCCAAAAAGTTTTTAATTTTTGAAAAATCAATAACATCTTTTGGAATTTATATAAAGAATATTTTCCTTTGCACTCACATTCGCATCAGTCCTTCCAGCCTGCTGAATTCCTTTGAATATTTTGATTTTGTTACTTTCCAAAAATTTTTTTCTAAATTCTGCTTTTTATACTTTTTTTATTCGGATTTTCATCAAAAGAGTCAAACTTTTTCTCCATTATATTCTATAAAAAAACATGTATCCAAAATATTTTTGTATTCTCAAAATCCCTTTATTAATTTATTCACTATTATCTCTCCATTTTTTTATTTCTTTATTTTATAAAGTTCCCTTACATATTTTTCCAATCTAATTTTTTTCATAATTCACAGCTGCTTTTATTATTTATTCAATTATAATTGAATATATTTTATCATTTTCTCCAATAAATGTATAGGTACTCTCCTTTAATTTAAAGTAAAAAAATCAATTTCTCTATTATTCCATGTTATACTTGACTTATCAAAATTATTTTTAAAAAAATTTAGAGGTGATTATTTATGAAATCAGGTTATGAAATTTTTGAATGATCCTTTTCTTAACAAAGGAACAGCATTTACAAAAGAAGAAAGAAAAAAATATGGATTATTGGGACTATTGCCAGCACAATTTCAAACGATAGAAATTCAAGCGAAACAAGTTTACAAACAATTTCAAGCGAAAGATAAATTAATAGAAAAAAAGACATTTTTTTGATGGAAATTTTTTTAACACAAATAGAACATTATTTTATTATTTATTTAATGAACACGTTGTTGAGTTTATGCCTATTGTTTATGATCCTGTAATTGCAGAAAGTATAGAAAAATTACAGCGAATTATTTGTAAACCCTCAGAATGCAGCTTATTTATCAGTAAAAGAACCAGAAAATATAGAAATAACTTTTAAAAAAATGCATCAAGTGATAGAAATGTTCGATTGATAGTTGTTACAGATGCTGGAAAGGATTTTTAGGGAATTGGGAGATTGGGGAACTAACGGAGTAGATATTTCAGTTGGAAAGTTAATGGTTTATACTGCTGCAGCTGGAATTGATCCTTCTACAGTTCTTCCAGTTGTGATTGATGCAGGTACGAATAGAAAAGAATTATTGGAAAATGAATTTTTATTTGGGAAATAAATTTGAAAGAGTTAGAGGTGACGAATATTATAACTTTATTGATAAATTTGTAAAAACAGCTGAGAAAAATTTTTCCCGGATTTGTATCTTCATTGGGAAGATTTTGGAAGATTAAATGCTGCTAATATTTTAAAAAAATATGAAAATGAAATTTCAACTTTTAATGATGACATACAGGGAACAGGAATTATTACTTTAGCTGGAATTTTAGGAGCATTAAAAATTTCTGGTGAAAAACTTACAGATCAAGTTTATATGTGTTTTGGTGCAGGAACTGCTGGAGCTGGAATTGCCAAAAGAATTTTTGATGAAATGATTGAACAAGGACTTTCTGAAACCGAAGCAAAAAAGCATTTTTATTTAGTTGATAAGCAAGGATTATTGTTTGAAGATACAGAAGGATTGACACCAGAACAAATTCCTTTTGCTGAGAAAAGCGTGATGAATTTGAAAAATTCTGATGAACTAATAAACTTTAGAAGCAGCAGTTAAAGCTATAAAACCAACAATTTTAGTAGGAACTTCAACGGTACCAAAAACTTTTACAAAAGAGATCATACAAGAAATGGCAAAGCATACAAAAAGACCTATAATTTTTCCATTAAGCAATCCTACAAAAATTAGCAGAAGCATCTGCGAAAGATCTTATTGAAATGGACAGATGGAAGAGCTCTTATTGCAACAGGAATTCCATCAGATCCTATAGAATATAAAGGAACTGTTTATGAAATTGGACAAGCTAATAACGCATTAATTTATCCTGGATTAGGACTTGGAATTATTGCAACAAAATCAAAGACTCTTAAATGATAAAAGATAATTTCAGCAGCAGCTCATTCATTAGGGGAATTATTGATACAAACAAACCTGGTGCTGCAGTACTTCCACCTGTATCAAAATTAACAGAATTTTTCTGAAACAGTGGCACTTGCAGTAGGAGAAAGTGTATTAGAACAAAAAAATTAAATAGAGAACCTGTTGATGATTTAAAAGAAGCAATTAAAAAAATATAAAATGGATTCCTGAATACAAAAAAACTTTAATTAACTTATTGATTTTTTTCTAACTTTTTAAAGTAAAATGAAAAATGTATAAAAAAATATTAGGAGATGATTTTATGAAAATAGCAATGGCTGGAGATCATGCTGGATTTAATTTAAAAAAGGAAATTAAGGAATTGCTGGAATCACAAGGACATGAAGTTATAGATTTTGGGCCTTTTAGTGAAGAATCTTGCGACTTGCCTGATTTTATCTATCCTGCTTCACTTGCAGTAAGCAAAGGCGAAGTTGACAGAGGAATCTTTATAGATGGCGTTGGCTATGGAAGCGCCTTAATTGCAAATAAAATTTACGGTGTTTACGCTGCTGTCTGCCAAGATCCATTTTGTGCAGGTCTAGCCCGTTCCCATTCAAATACAAACGTGCTTTGCCTTGGTGGAAAAAAATTATTGGTTCTGCCATCGCACAGGGAAATTGTAAAAAAACATGGATGACTACTGATTACTTAATAAATGAAAAAGATATACAAGCAGGGGTTGACAAAGTAATTGAAATTGCTGAAAAAAACATATAAGAAAAAGACATTTAAACAATCAAACTATGTCTGTTATTATAGCAAAACTGTCTTAAAAGCTGAACTTGAAAAACTATGGCTACTTTTACTCAAGACCTGAATTTATAAATTTTAAATAGATTTGAGTACAGTAACAAAATTGAGTGTCAGAATTTTTGTGTAAACTAATAGATAAATTCAGTAAATTCAGTACTTTGCTGTTCTACTTACACAAAAATTTTTACACTCTCACAAAATTAAAGAAAAAACCGAAGTCAATTTCTCTTCCGATTTTTTTATTACTTACAATTTAACAAATTTTGAAAAACTACTAGTAAATCGCTCTAAATCCAATTCCACCTCTAATATTGCTTCCTTTAGTGTCATATCCAGCATTTACCGTAACACCAAATCTTGTGTTGTCAACTCCGATATTAAGGTCAAATTTACCGTTTCCTCTTCTATCTTCTTTTTCTTTTTCGAGGTTATACCATCCTGCTGTTGTGTATCTTACTCTTGCCTGATTTTCCATTTTGCAGTTTTTCCAAGCTCATTTTCATAAGCCGCTGTAAGCCCAACAGTCAAATTAGTTCTTACTGCCAATGGCTGAACATATTTAAATTCTAAACCTGCTTCAGGCTTAACTGAGAAGTAGTCATTTCCTTTAACTTCCAATCTCATTTGTCCTGAATCTTCCTTCACATCGTTAAATCTTCCATATTCCATCTTCAATGCTCCATAAGGTCTCAAATGGGTTCTTTCGCTCATTCTTATGTCATAGCCAAGTTCATTTTTAAGAGCGGCTCCATAAGTATGGTATGTAGATTTCGCTTCAAATGTATCATCAACTACCCAGAATTTACGTTTCATGTTATTAATTCCAGCAAATACATCTCCACCGATTGTCCATTGCAATGCTCCGTTATGATCTCCTTTTGGCGACATTGTCTTGAATACTCCAAGTTTAACCATTGTCTGGTCTTCTTTAGATTTTCCTAAATCCTTGAATCTAAATCTGTTTGTTACAGCCCCAGCATACCATCCGCTTGAGTTACCCATTCTAACTTTTTCATCCTCGTGAACATAAGCCACTCCGTAGGCATTGCTCTTATAATCGATAATTCCAGCTGTGTCAGTATTATATTCATCTCTTAATCCAAACGCTTTAATCTTGTTATTTTGCTTAGTCGGATTTCTCCATTCGTTTCTCAAATAGCTAAATTCCTTATCCAAGGCATTTCCAGTAGCATTGGTTCTTTGTTGAATATTAGCATATTGATGACCTTTCATTTCGTCAACTGCCTGTGTGAAAATATGCTGTTCACCTTTTCCAAGATCATTTAATTTGTTAAACAGTTCCTTTTCTCTAGTGCCAAGTCCTTCAACACCGTATCTTTGTTCAAGCCCATCTAGGAAATTGTACGTATTTGGGTCTTTTGCACTTACAAAATCTGTATACGGAACTTTTACTAGGTAAACCTTATCATAAAGTCCTGTAACTGATGATTTTGTTGGTATTGCCAGCCAAGTTAAGCTGCTTGAATTAGTATTTAATACAGTTCCTGTGGAAACTACTGTTGCAAGCGCATCATTATACGGTTTTATAATATTATCTCCTAATTCTATTGCTCTTGCATTTGTGTATCTGGCAGCTTCTGTTCCAAAGTACATGTTAATATCTGTAAGTCCTGCAAGATTGCTTAATCCTTGAATAGGATTTGTATATTTTATTCCAGATGTATCAACATACATTCCGATACTTGTTGCAGAAGGATTTGATTCAAAATTCAAGAATCCTGATTTTGCAAGGTCTAATACTGTGACTCCTGAAGGTGATGTAACTGTCGCTTCAGTTGCATTTACAGATGATGGTGTTGCATTTGTATCAACTCCTGTTATTTCAACTGCTTTTCCATTTATTGTAACTGTCACAGGTGTTGCCTTTGGCGGAACCTTTATAGTTACTCCACCTTCAACTTTTTCATCAGTTGGAGAAGATTCGTATACAGCTTTAAACGAACCTGTATTTGAAGCGCCAGGCCCATCTACACCATCTGCAGACACCACTCCTTTATCAGTATAAATACCAATACCTCTATTTCCAGTAATTTGGATTGTACCGTAGTTTTTAAACTTACCTTGATTTGCCGCTACAACTCCTTTTATACTATCTCCATTACCTACAATTGTTCCGTAATTTTCACCTTCAGCACCTTGATCTATATACATACCAATTGTATTTTTACCGCTAAGGTTAATTGTCGCTCCATGGTCGTTTATCGCTTTTGAACCAGCTCCAACAGCATACATTCCAATGCTGTTATCTTCAGTAACATTAATTGTTCCCTTATTTATAACAGTTCCTTGATTTCTAGAAACTGCTCCATCGTAATAACCAGTTGCCATACCAATTCCATACGATTTTGTAGTTTTATTAGTTTTACCGGTATCAATAGTTGCCCAGTTTGTTGCAACTCCTTTTGTTGAATAAATACCGATATTACCTACACCATTTCCAGACTTCAGATCCATATTTCCATAGTTGTCAACTGTACCTGATGAATAAATTCCATAGTTTCTATCTCCAGTCGCTTTAATTGGAGCATAGTTATTAATTACTGAAGAATCATTATCAGAATATGCATAAACAGCTTCATTATCCAGTGTTACAGTTGAACTTCCATTTGTAGTCAATGTTCCTGGCGCTTTTATAACATATCCAAATGTCCAGTCCTTAAGATCCATTTTTGAACCATTGTCATTGATATTTACTGGATTCGTTCCTGCCGTAAATACTCCAACTGCTTCCTTATCTTTTGCACTTGCGCTTGTTGTAATTTCAGAACCTGCATCCAATGTTACTGTTCCTGTTCCAGATGTTCCTTTAGCAAATATTCCTACTCCATTTTTACCAACCTTAATCTTAGAAGTACCAAAGGCTTGAATATTTTCTCCATAAATTCCATAAGAATTTTCTTTAATATCTATAGTTCCATAGTTTTTCAGCAAATTGCTTTCAGATGTATACATACCAATATTAGGAACATCAGTTGCTGCTGAAATAGCAGAATCTCCAACTATAATTTGCCCATCCGAATGGTTCGTAATATCAGATCCATTAATTCCATACATACCTATCTTACCATTAGTTCCTGCCTGCAAATCAATTTTACCATGATTATTAAGTGTAGCCTTGTCAGCGTACATTCCAACTGAATCTGCTCCAGACATTGTAATTACACCATTTGATAAGTTATTAGCAACATTGTCAGCTACAGATGAAGTACCGTTATTCTTAATAAATACTCCCTTGGCTTCTTTTCCGTCCATTGTAATATTTCCATTGTTATTTATAGTCGCTTTTCCTTCATTAGCAGATCCAAATTCATTACCAATTACAGTTCCTGCAGAGTCTTCCCTATATGCAAGCCCTAAGATACCAATAGAATTTTTACCGCCAACATTAATATTTCCGCCATTATTATTAATTTCTGATCCATTTTACAGCATAAACTCCAACAGCCTGATCGTTAACAGTATTAGTAGTATCAGTTTCAACATTCAAAGTACCGTTATTAATATTAATCTTACCAAAGTTTGTATATAGCCCAATCGCACCATTACCTGAATCAGTTCTATCTGCATTTTACTGTAGAACCTGAAGCAAGATTTATTTGAGTTTCATTATTTGAAGTTGCGTAAGAACTGCTGCTCATAGCCAATCCTACTACTGTAGACTCTCCAATAGCATTTGCTTCTGCTCCAGTCAAATATGCATTGACAGTTTTTCCACTTTGTAATTCAACATTTGCCCTTTGTACAGGCAATTTACTGACAAATGCTTTTTACGTACGATGGAGCGGTTCCATCTGCAACTGCTTTTTTTATCAATATCAACATCTATTTGATAGTGTCCTAATCCATCTATCATCCCACGTCTATAGTCACTAATTCCTGCAGCAGGAGTAACTGTAGCATTAAACAAATCACAAAACTTCCAAAAACCTGATCCATCTATATTTGATACATTCAAAGTTTTAGACATCGCATTTGTTATGTAAGCAACTGTAACATCGTTACTTAATACATTTATTGTTGTTGAATTTGTTGTAATAGATGGTGTTGTTCTTAAATCAATTCCCAATCCTATAGCTTTACCATCCAAATTCAAAGTCCCGCTTGTCAAATCAATCGTTCCCGTTCCTTTTGTATATACAGCGTACCGCTTCTCCATTATAAGAAACAGTTCCATTTTTCAAATCAACTGCACTATTATCAGAAACTACTCCTGACTGACCATTTTTACTGAAATTTTTTTGCTCCTTCAACATTTACATTTTGCTCCATTTGAAGCATAAAGTCCAGCCCTTTTACTGTTTTTCCTGTATCATCTGTTATAATTTTTTTAAATTATTTCCCATGTGAGATGTAACTGTTCCACCTACAGTATAGATACCGCTACCGTTTAATCCTGTTCCGCTAGTTGATGAAATTGTAGTTGATTCACTTCCTCCAGCAGTTCCCAACGTAACTGTTCCTGCATTATTATATATTCCAACTTGATTATCTCCAGAAAGAATTATATCACCATTTTTATTGTCAAATGTTCCTTCATTATATAGTCCTATCAAATTATTTCCATAGATAGTTAGATTCTTATAATTTTTCTCCAGAAGAAGTGTTTCCTTTTATTACAATTCCACGAGAATTATTAATTCCAGCACCTGCAGTTCCTATATTAAGTGTTCCATAGTTTATAGCTTTTTCCTCCAGCATTTGCAATAAGTCCTCTAAATTCTGTTCCTCCACCAGTAACTGTCAATGTTGGTGAATTTGTAGAAGTTCCGAGTGTACTGTAGCTGAAGTAGCATTTATATCTTTATTTGCAAGTAACATTGTATTTCTTGTTGAACCACTATCTGTTGTTATATCTTTATCTAAAATAATCTTATATTTATCGGTTCTCAACAACACACCATCTGAAGCTATCAGATAAAAAAATATTAATTTATTATTTGAAATAAAATTATTATCAACTATCATATCTGCTGAATTATTTAAATTATCATTAAAAATCAGAAGCTCTTAAAATTCCTATATTTTTTTAGTTCCTCCTACTTCAACTTCCATATTTGTAACTTTATCTACCACATTCGTAGAGCTTGTTCCAACAGCTTGACTAAATGCAAGTCCAATACTTTCATTTCCAGTTAATTTAATTTTACCACTATCAATAGTTACTTCTTTATAATAATCATCATGACCTGGTGTTCCATTAGAAGGCCTGTTACTTAACAATGCCATATTCTGCACTCTTAATCCATATGATTTATCCCCATAAACATTTATTATTCCACCTTTTACATCTACATAAGGATAAAAAAACCATCGTACATTCCAAAATCAATTCCAATATTTTCAGCACCATAAACATTTATTATTCCACCAGAATTATCCAATATAGTTCTTGCCGTTTCTTGTGCTGTTTTCCGTCGAAAACTATTTCTCCTATAGTTCTTTTTCCATATAAATTTACTGTACCACTATTTTTAATGTTGCTCCTGCTGATTGTTGATCTCTTCCATTTTGTCTGTAATCTCAGTCCAACTAATACTCAGTATCTACTGCACTTTTGATTATTTAAATTTAATGTACCTGTATAATTAACAATACCTGCTAGATACCAACAAGTATTTAATCCCATAAAGTAATAGGGTGCGACTAAACCCAGAGTTTAGCTCTACATCATAATTACCCGTTACATTTACATTATTATTAGCATAACCATTTGAATATGATGTCGTACTTATAAATGCTCTAGGACCAAAAAAGTTCCCCAAGTAGAGGTTGAACTTGATGTCGTAAAATCACCTGCGTTTAGAGTTCCACCAGCACTAGCTACTGCATTTCCTTGATAATTTACAGAACCTGAAATTAATCTTATAGAAGTATCATCTATTTTTATTTTAGCTCCTGTAGTATTTACAGTTTCATAATTATTTAACCATAATCCTGATGAAGTTGATGTATAACCTGGATATTCAGTTACTCCAAAAGCATTAAATTTAATTTGTGTTGGTGTTGTTAGAGTTATATTTACAGGTGAAGGTTGTTGAGGTGCATTTGGAGGTGAAATTACTTTAGGTTCAAATGGCGGTAATCCTCCTCCTGCTCCTTGGACTGTGAACCTAGGTGCAATTTTGTTTACACTTTTTGGAGTCAATCCTGCAGATACATCCATTGCGGCGTTTGGCTCTCTTACTAATCCTAATGTTGTTGCTCCGTATTGAGTTTCGATTCTTCCTGGATAACTGCTTCTGTTTACTAATGATTTATCTCTTTCAAAAACATAACTGGCTTTCTTGTCGCCCTTTCCTTTATAAGTCCCATGCCAATCGTTGTAAAAATCATTGATTCCAAATTGCCAGCTGCTCCATGGAGATTTTGTCACATGATCCCCTTGTTCCATTAACTGAGTCAATTCAAGTTTGTATCTCTAATTAACTTGTTATTTTCAGCTCTTGCATGCTTAAAATCTGTCCACATCTGGTTTATTGAGGTGTTAATCTGACTAACTTGATTATTAATCTGTGATTTTTTTACAGTTTCTGCAAACATTTCCCCAGTTGAAATTAACATTCCATTTAATAAAAAAATGTAAGTAAAAGCTGAATCAGTATATTTAAAAATCTTTACATTTTTTTGCAAATGATTTTTAAATCTTTTTTTCAAATTCAATAAATTGTTTGTCATTACTATCTCCTTTTTGTTTTTTTAGACATTCACAAAAGTTCTAAAAATTCCAAAAAAAGCATAATGTCTCCAGGTTTTTATTTTTTTCTCCCTTTCCAGCAAAAAAATCTTTACCGCAAATACTGCTGTTATCCAATTTTCATAGCCTTTCACTTTTTGTAATTGCCTATTTTTTTAATTTTTTTGACAATCTAAATTTTACATTTCAGATCATCATCTAAAAGTTTTTTTGAAAGCAATATTCAATTTAAACACAAAAAAATAGTGATTTTTCTAATGATTTAAGCGATGATTATTTTTCCATATTTAAATTTGATTTATTATCTCAAAAAGAACATTACTTTATTGTATTATATCAGCAAGTACTTTCCATAAAATTATTCAAAAAAATAATATTTTCATTAATTATATATTAATAAAAACTTATGTAATTGAATTATGTCTTATTATTATAATAAAATTGTCTTGAAATCAAACTTGAAAAACTATATTATTTTATTCAAAAAAACCAAATTTATATAATTTTTTTATGCTAAATTCCATTTAAAAAAATAGAAATTATAACAAATCTATTATTTTAATGAGAAATAGTATTAATAAGCATAAAAACAAAGAAAAAACCGGAAGTCAATTTCTCTTCCGATTTTTTTATTACCTACAATTTTAACAAATTTTTGAAAAACTAATAAATTGCTCTAAATCCGATTCCACCTCTAATATTGCTTCCTTTAGTGTCATATCCAGCATTTACCGTAACACCAAATCTTGTATTGTCAACTCCGATATTAAGGTCAAATTTACCGTTTCCTCTTCTGTCTTCCTTTTTCACCTCTTATTCCAAACCAGTCAGCTGTAGTGTATCTTACTCTTCCTTCATTCTTCACATCTCCAACTTTTCCAAGTTCATTTTCATAAGCGGCTGTAAGCCCAACAGTCAAATTAGTTCTTACTGCCAATGGCTGAACATATTTAAATTCTACTCCAGCTTCAGGCTTAACTGAGAAATAGTCATTTCCTTTAACTTCCAGTCTCATTTGCCCTGAATCTTCCTTGATGTTATTAAATCTTCCGTATTCCATCTTTAATCCACCATAAGGTCTTAAATGTGTTCTTTCACTCATTCTTATGTCGTAACCTAAATCTGTTTTAAGTGCGGCACCATAAGAATTATAATTTGACTTAGCTTCAAATACATCATCAACAACTAGGAACTTACGTTTCATATTATTGACTCCAGCAAATACATCTCCGCCGATTGTCCATTGCAATGCCCCATTATAATCCTTCTTAGGCGACATTGTCTTGAATATTCCCAATTTAACCATTGTCTGATCTTCTCTTGAATGTCCGATGTCCTTAAATTTAAATCTGTTTGTTACAGCTCCAGCATACCATCCGCTTGAGTTACCCATCTTAACTTTTTCATCTTCATGAACATAAGCCACTCCGTAAGCATTGCTTGTGTAGTCAATGATTCCTGCTGTGTCAGTTTTATATTCATCTCTCATTCCAAATGCTTTAATCTTATTATTTTGTTTAGATGGATTTCTCCAGTCGTGTTTCAAGTATTTAAACTCTTTATCAAGCATATTTCCAGTTGCATTTATTCTCAATTGAGTATTTCCATATTGGTGTCCCATCATTTCATCTGCTGCTTGATAGAATAATATTGCTTCATTACTTCCAATTCCATTTAATTTTTGGAATAATTGATTTTCTCTTGTTCCTAATGCTTCCACTCCGTATCTTTGTTCTAATCCGTCTAGGAAATTATATGTATCTTTTGTTGCTGTTGGTGTTGCTTCATTACCTGCCCAATCTGTATAAGGTAACTTTAATAGCCATACATCATTATTATTATTCGTTGTTGTTGCAACCCAATGTAATGCTCCAGATGTTACATTAAAATTTTTAATTCCAGCAATTGATTGTAAATAAGGCTTCATAATTTCGTCAGATACATGAATATACTTATTCGTTGTGGCTTTTGCAGCTTCAGCACCAATTATTAAGTTTACTTTTTCAAGTCCTAAGTTACCTAATCCAACAATTGGATTAGTTGCCCCTAAAGTATCTATATAAATTCCAACACCATTCATATATAGCATATCTGTAGTTCCTTGTGGCGTTGTGATATTAGTTGCTGTAATAGGCTGTACTATTCCACCTATTAATACTGTTGGCGCTGATACTCCAGCTGGTGCTTCTAATTGTGTTCCACTAGGACCGCTTGAACCTACTGATGTAGGTAATGCTACATATTCATCAACTGCCTTGGCTCCTCCAGATACTGTCGTAGTACCTGTTGTTGAATTAGTTAAATCACCTTTATCATTATAGATTGCAGATCCTCCTGCAGAATTAATAATAATTTGTCCATAGTTTTTTATTACAGATCCATTTTTAAGAACTACTCCAATTGCACCAATCGGCATACTTCCATCTGATTTTGCAACAGTTTGAATTACTCCACTAGCCTGATTTATTCCTGTTGCACCATTATCAAGATACATTCCTATTGCATTGTCTTCTGCAAGATTAATTGTTCCACTATTAGTTACAGTAGTTCCTGCTTGAGTTCCGTACATACCGATACTCTTTTTACCTTTTACAGTAATTGTTCCACCTAATTTATTTTCAATATTTCCCGTAAATGGAGAACCTCCATTTTGACCATTATATCCAGCAGCCATTCCTATTGCGTATCTTTTTGTGTATTCATCAGTTTGTCCTACTATAATTGTTCCAGTATTTGAAGCAAGCTGAGAAGCATTTGTTGAATAAATACCGACATTTCCTATTCCAGTTTCAAAATTAATTGTTCCACTGTTATTAACTTCTCCTGCTGAATAAATTCCATAAGTAGTGTTTCCAGTTGAAGTTAAATTAGAAGAATTATTTATTATGCTTGTCGTATCATTAGTGTAAGTGTATACTGAGTTATCTCCAAGTTTTACATTTGTATTATTAAGATTCATTTTTTTGTCCAGTAGTACCTTTAGCAACATAACCGTAAGAACTATTTCCAATTTCTATGTCTCCTGAAAGCATCTCCCGAAGAAGAGTTTCCAAGTACTCCATTAGTTGCTCTTTCTATAAATACCCCAACAGCATTATTATTTCCAACTTTTATTTTTTTCCAGAATCAATTTGAACATTTCCACTTGTTGAATAAACTCCTACTCCTTCATCTCCTACAATTATATTAGAATTTCCATTAAGTTTTACAATACCATTATTTGAACCATTATAAATTCCGTATGTCTTAGCTCCGCTACTTCCATTACTTTTTGCATTAATTGTCCCAGTATTATTTAATAGTATAGTATCAGATTTCGTAAACATACCCGTTCTCAAGGTAGTATCACTTGATGAAGCACCAAGATTAATTGTTCCGCTATTCAATACAGTTCCATTTAATGTACCTTCTCCAAACATTCCGACACCATTATCAACTTCAACATTAATTGTTCCGCTATTTGCATTTTCTATAATAGAGAAATTTTTCCCAGCCATTCCTGTTCCAGATGTTCCAGTCATATTAATTTTACCCTTATTTACTGCTTTTACCTGTTGTCCTGTTACACTATTATCCTCAGCATAAATTCCAACAGAATTTGCTCCATCCAGTTCAATTAATCCGTTAGTATCATTAATTATATCTACTTTTCCTTGATCTGTTAATACAGTACCTGTGGAATCTACAAATTCATTTATTAATGGTGTTCCTGTAGATGGATTATTTCTATAACTTGCTCCATAAATACCTATAGAATTTTGCCCGCCAACAGAAATAATATTTTTTTATTCGTTACTTCTGAACTATTCACTGCAAAAAAATTCCTGTTCCACCAGTAGTAGTTCCTGTTCCAGTTTTTTTCTACATTAATAGTACCATTATTTTTCAATTTGACCATAATTGATATATAATCCTACTGCCGAATTTCCAGTATTGCCAGTATTATCAGCTGAAATTGTTGAGCCATTTTGAACAGTAATTTTTGTATCCGCATTACTCGATGCACCATTACTCGATGATATTGCATAGCCAACAACACTCGGATCTCCAAAAGAAATTGCCTGATCTTGCGTCATTTCTGCTTTTATATCATCATTAATATTAACCTTTGCTCTTTGTATTAATAATCTTCCAAAATTTACTATATCACTATCTGATGTATTTGTTTTATCTAAAACTTTACCGTTTCCAATAGTAAGTGTACCGGATGTTATTCCATCAATTACTCCTAATTTACCAGCATAAATTTTACCTGCTGTTCCTGCTATTCCAGCTGTATCTGTATAATTTACAGTAGGTATTCCTCCTCACCAAACAATGCAGATGTTAAACCGTTTTAATTGTAATGACATTGTTGCATTCCTGTCAAACAAGAACGCTACCCCTGAATCTGAAAATACATTTATTGTTGCTCCACTTAAATTTACTCCAACTGGACCAGTTCCAAGTTTATATTCCATTCCAGCAACACTATTTCCCATTAATGTCAAAGTTCCATTAGTAAAGTTAATTGATCCATTTGGATTTCCTGATAAATTTTTTTATTTACATAAAATCCAAATCCACCTGAACCAGTTCCAGTATATCTTAAATCTACACCAGTTAAATTAAGATTTCCTCCATCAGCCATAGCCGCTGCTCCATCTCCTATAACTTGAAGTATTCCGCCACTACTTACTGTAGGAGTTCCGCTTCCCGCAAAAATACCTGCTGAACCTCCGCTTATATTTATTTTAGCTCCATTTGTATTTACAGTTCCTCCAGTTAAATAAAGTCCAGCAGCTTTATTTTTAGCTGTAATTTCATTAGAGCTATTTCCTAAGTTTACAGTTCCGCTACTATAAATAGAAGCAGAGCCTTTGTCCATCAGCTTCTAAATTAGTTCCAAAATTATTAAACGTTCCTAAATTATAAACTCCAACTGTTCCAGTACCTGTAGAAGCTGGGTGTGCTTTTATTGTACCATAATTTACTGCGAATGAATTACTATCTGTATACATTCCTGCACCTGCTGTTACATTTATTGTTCCTGTTGAAGTATTTTTTATAGCCCCATTGTTTACAGCTGCCATTCCTGCACTATTTCCTGCTCCTACTTCAATGATTCCCTTAATAGTTCCATCCCCATTTTGCACTCTTGAATCTATTGAAGCTGTCGCCCCGCTACCAGTAACTAAACCGGCTGTCTGGTTTCCATTTGCAACTATTCCAGTATTACCAGTTGCTGTAACTTCTACTTTTCCATAGTTTGCAAACTTAGCATCAGTTGTTGCTGCAATTCCAAGATTATTTGTTCCACCAGATAATTTTATATTTGCATAAGAATTAATTTCATTCTTACCAGCATGTGTGAAAGCTGATGAAACTGCAATCCCTACATTGTTAGATCCGCCAGATATTTTAATTTTAGGGGTGTTGCTTGCATCTCCATAATTAATTATTGCTTTTTCAGCTAACAAACCTACTCCACTAGTACCCATCATTCTAATTGTCAGATTTTTTTAATATTAAATATACTTGGATCAGTAGAGTTGAATCACTACTAGACTTAAAAATACATTCCTGTATTTTTGAGTTCCAGAAATATCAAAATTTAATACAGAGGCTCTTGATAGTTGCTGGTAAAATTGTGACTATATTATCTGCTGTACTTTGACTAAAAGCTTCCCCTCCGTCTAAATCTGTATCAAATCTAAAAACTGCTCCAACATTATTATTTCCACTAATTTCCATTTTTTTGTTTAATAAAATTTCAGATGCAGGGTATGCACTTCCTGTTATAATACCGAATTGACCAGTCCCACCTAGCGTCATTGTCCCGTCATTTATAAAACTCCAACCACTATTTGTAGGAGAATATGGTGAATTAATATAAGCAATTATATTATTATTTCCCAAAAAATTTACTGTTCCTTTATTATGAAAATATTGCTGTCTTTCACGATCACCATCTTCATCAAGTGCTACCCACCCAATATTATTAGTACCACTGAAACTAATAGTTCCTTCATTAACAAATCCAATATTAGCATAAGGTGTTCCCCAGTGATATTGAGATGTATACATAATTAGTTTATTTCCTGTTACATTTACACTCGTACCATTATTTAACACCCAAGTAGATTCTCCATAGTCATTATGTCCATCTGTATGGAATAGCCAGTTATCATAGTTCCCTGAACCTGTACCGCTAAAATTTATTGCAACTCCATTAATCTGAATTTCATGTCCTCCAATTAATTTCATAGCTTCATAAAAAGGAATTATTAATATTATAACCAGTTTGACTTAAATTTAATGTTTGAGGATTTACTTCTTGATGTGATGGACCATATATACCCGTGAATGTTGTTCCATTTGTAGTAAGGTCAAACCCACTTGGACTAACAGTTACAGTCATACTTCCATTATCTATTTTTTGTTGCGAAATAGCTGCATAACCACCACCACTATAATCTGATTTTATATAATTTCCAGAAGAGTCTTGAATCCAAGATTCATCTCCATTTCCTGTTGATGGTGCACTTATTGTTGGAGGATTTACTGCCGGTATTGTTACTGTTGGAACATTCACACTTATTGTTATTGGACTCATACTTATATTCGGCGGTGTAATAACCGGAGGATTAAAATCCGGAGTTAATAAATTTGTCCCTTGCGGTGCAGATAATGGTGATGTTTTGTCAATCGTTCTAGGTGTTATTGAAGCATTTAATTGTATTTGCGCTACAGTAGTAGTTACTGGGTTATTACTTATTAATCCATAGCCATTTACATTCACTCTATTAGTTGTTGATGCTGATGCACTATCACTGTCCGCTGATATTACAGATGTATTATAATAATCCAATTTTTCCGGTTTAATATATCTTAAAATCCGTTTTTGAGAACCTAATGTTTCACTGCCATATCTATTAAATATCCCCTCATACGGATATTTTGTCTGTTTGTCGCCTCTACCCTTATAAGCCCCATGCCAGTCATTGTAAAAATCGTTTGCCCCGATTTGCCAGCTGCTCCAAGGAGATTTTGTCACATGATCCCCTTGTTCCATTAACTGAGTCAATTCCAAGTTTGTATCTCTAATCAGCTTTGTTATTTTCAGCTCTTGCATGCTTAAAATCTGTCCGCATCTGGTTTATTGAGGTGTTAATCTGACTAACTTGATTATTAATCTGCGATTTTGTTACAGTTTCTGCAAACATTTCCCCAGTTGAAATTAACATTCCATTTAATAAAAAAATGTAAGTAAAGCTGAATCAGTATATTTAAAAATCTTTACATTTTTTTGCAAACGATTTTAAATCTTTTTTTCAAATTCAATAAATTGTTTGTCATTACTATCTCCTTTTTGTTTTTTTAGCCATTCACAAAAAGTTTTAAAAATTCCAAAAAAAGCATAATATCTCCAGGTTTTTTTATTTTTTTCTCCCTTTCCAGCAAAAAAATCTTTACCAAAAATACTGCCGTTATCCAATTTTCATAGCCTTTCACTTTTTGCAATTGCCTATTTTTTTAATTTTTTTTGACAATCTAAATTTTTACATTTCAGATCATCATCTAAAAAGTTTTTTTGAAAGCAATATTCAATTTAAACACAAAAAAATAGTGATTTTTTTCTAATGATTTAAGCGATGATTATTTTTTTCCATATTTAAACTTGATTTATTATCTCAAAAAGAACATTACTTTATTGTATTATATCAAAAAAAGCAAGTACTTTCCATAAAATTATTCAAAAAAAATAATATTTTATTAATTATATATTAATAAAAAAACTTTATATAATTGAATTATATCTTATTATTATAATAAAATTGTCTTTAAAAATCAAACTTGAAAAATTATATTATTTTATTCAAAAAAACCAAATTTATATAATTTTTTTATACTAAATCCCATTTAAAAAAATAGAAATTATATTTTATTTATTTCTTGACCCTTTGCATAGCAGGAATTATAACAAATCTATTATTTTAATGAGAAATAGTATTAATAAGCATAAAAAAACAAAGAAAAAAACCGGAAGTCAATTTCTCTTCCGATTTTTTATTACTTACAATTTTAACAAATTTTGAAAACTACTAGTAAATCGCTCTAAATCCGATTCCACCTCTGACATTATTTCCTTTAGTGTCATATCCAGCATTTACCGTTACACCAAATCTTGTGTTGTCAACTCCGATATTAAGATCAAATTTACCGTTTCCTCTTCTATCTTCTTTTTCTTTTTCGAGGTTATACCATCCTGCTGTTGTGTATCTTACTCTTGCCTGATTTCCATTTTGCAGTTTTCCAAGCTCATTTTCATAAGCCGCTGTAAGCCCAACTGTCAAATTAGTTCTTACTGCCAATGGCTGAACATATTTAAATTCTAAACCTGCTTCAGGCTTAACTGAGAAGTAGTCATTTCCTTTAACTTCCAATCTCATTTGTCCTGAATCTTCCTTCACATCGTCAAATCTTCCATATTCCATCTTCAATGCTCCATAAGGTCTCAAATGGGTTCTTTCGCTCATTCTTATGTCATAGCCAAGTTCATTTTTAAGAGCGGCTCCATAAGTATGGTATGTAGATTTCGCTTCAAATGTATCATCAACTACCCAGAATTTACGTTTCATGTTATTAATTCCAGCAAATACATCTCCGCCGATTGTCCATTGCAATGCTCCGTTATGATCTCCTTTTGGCGACATTGTCTTGAATACTCCAAGTTTCAGCATTGTTTGCTGTTCTCTTGATTTTCCAATATCTTTGAATCTAAATCTGTTTGTTACAGCTCCAGCATACCATCCGCTTGAGTTACCCATTCTGATTTTTTCATCTTCATGAACATAAGCCACACCATAGGCATTGCTTGTATAGTCAATAACTCCTGCCGTATCAGTATTATACTCATCTCTCAATCCAAATGCTTTAATCTTGTTATTTTGCTTAGAAGGATTTCTCCATTCGTGTCTCAAATATCTAAATTCCTTATCCAAGGCATTTCCAGTAGCATTTATTCTTTGTTGAGTATTTGAATATTGATGACCTTTCATTTCGTCAACTGCTTGTGTGAATAATTCAGTTTCACCTTTACCTATTCCATTAAGTTTATCAAATATTTGTCTTTCTCTTGTTCCTAAACCTTCCACTCCGTATCTTTGTTCAAGTCCATCTAGGAAATTATATGAATTTTCATCCTTTTCACTTGTAAAGAAAGTATAAGGTATCTTTATCATATACAATTTTTCAATTGGTGTTGATGTTCCTTGTAAAGGCTGAGCAAGCCAAGTTAATCCTGCAGAATTAATATTCAATGTTGTTCCTGTCGTAGTAAGCGAAGATATTGCATCGTTATATGGCTTGATTATATTTGAACCTATTTCTATTGCTTTAGCATTAGTATATTTAGATGCTTCTGTACCAATAATCAAGTTTATGTTATCAAGACCAACTAAATTACTCAATCCTTCAATAGGATGTGTGTAGTTTACTCCTGAAGTATCGACATACATTCCTAGCTCTGTTGCCTGTGCATTTGAAACAGAATTTTTGAAGTCTGCAAATTGCGGCAATGACAAGTCAAGCGTTGTTGCTCCTGCCGTTACATACGATGGTGTCGGACTAGCTGTATTTGTATCAAGTCCTGCAAGTTCCACTTCTCTTCCATTAACTGTCAATCTTGGAGTTTTTTTGGCGGATTTTTGAATAAGCAGAGTTCCTTTAGGAGTAACTATGTATTTCTGGTCAGTAGAAGTTGCAGAATATACATTTGCTTTTGTTCCGCTTACATTTCCTGGAACATTCTTTTGTGAAAGCGCAGATGCCGCATCTTGATAAATTCCTATACCATCAGGTGAAGTAATCGAAATAGTTCCATAGTTCTTAATATATCCTCCGTTTACAGTAGCGACTCCTTTAATTCCTTTAGCCGATCCTGTCGACTTAATAGTTCCGTAGTTAATACCTTCAGCTCCTTGGTCAATATACATACCAGTCGCATTTTTACCAGAAATATCAATTGTTGCGCCTGCATGGTTTTATTGCCTTTGAACCGCTTCCAACAGCATACATACCTATTGAGTTTTCATGAAGCACATTAATAGTTCCTCTATTTTCAATAAGCCCTTCATTTGAAATAGCTCCTGTAGTTTCGTTATAATATCCTGTCGCCATACCAATTCCGTATTCCTTGCTAGCCACATTAGTTGAACCAACATTGATTACTCCACGGTTAGTTGCACCAGCTCCTGATGCGCTTGTTCCTGTCGAATAAATACCAACATTTCCAGTACCGCCAGTCAAATCAATCGTTCCATAATTCACAGCTTCTCCAGCCGCATAAATCCCATAAGATTTTCCACCAGTTGTTGTAATATTAGTGTTACTGAATACCGATCCAGTTTTATCATTTGTATAAGCATATACTGAATCTGTTCCAATTGAAGCAGTCAATGTATTTGTAGCCCCTGATGAATTTGCTCCAAGGTCAAGTTCTGTTCCAGTCTTTGAATCCACAACATAACCAAATGCATTAGTTCCAACAGTCATATTAGTTCCAGTATTATAAACAGTTGTTTTCAAAGGATTTGTCGCATCATCTGCAATAAATACCCCTACTGCCTGATTATTACCAACATTAATTGTTCCGCCTGTAAGATTTACATCTGAATGTATTGATCCTGCTTCTGAATCAGATGAACCTGTAGCAAATATTCCTACTCCATCATCTCCAACATTTATTGTGCCATTTGACATCTCTACCTTGTTTGAAGCTCCATAAATTCCATAAGATTTCTTACCAACATTGATTGTTCCTGATGTATATATGTCAGTATCTGCATCATTTGTAAACATACCAATTATCGGTGTAGATGTCGTTGTATCTGCAAGATCAATCGTTCCTTTATTATTAAGTTCTGAATGTATTTTACCTGGAATATGACCTGCCATTCCTGCTCCTGTAATAGCAGTTCCATACATCGCAACGCCTTCTTGCCCGCTTATAGTAATCTTACCTTTAGTATCATTAGTTGCAATTCCGCCTTCAATAATCATACCAATAGCATTCTTGCCTGTCATAGTAATTTCACCATCATTAGCAGCATTTGTATAAGTAATGCTATCTCTCAAATAATCTGCATTTGTTCCAGCTGCATCAAACTGAATTATTTTTTTAGCATAAATTCCTAAAGAATTATCCCCATCAAGAGTAATCTTTACCACTATTCTTAACATCAACAAGTCCAATTTTAGCCCTAATTAAACACTGGTTTTGTAGTTCCTGTTGTTCCAAATTTTTCATATACAACATTACCTTTACTATCTATTCTATAAGAAAGCCCAAGAATACCAATACTGTCTTTACCACCAACTTCAACTGTTCCAGTAGTGTCATTATTCACTTCTGTTCCATTCGTAGCATAAATCCCTACTGCATGATCATTTGGCGTTGTCTTTTTCAACTTCAATCTTTCCTTCATTATGTACTTTTCCGTAGTTTACATAAGCTCCAACTCCACCATTTCCGCTGTCTGTTCTGTCAACTGAAATTGTAGCTCCGTTTGCTACATTTACTCCTGTTGTTGTTGTATCTACGGAATTTTCACTTGCACTTATAGCCAATCCGACAGGAACTGTCAAATTACTATCAATAGCTGTAATTTGTGATTTATTTAAATGAGCCATTACTTTTGAACTTACATCTAAAATTGAATTTTTGAATAAGTAATCTTCTTGTAAACACCTCACTATCTGATCCTGTAGTTGCATCAGATTTATCAATACCAGCACCATCAATATCAATTTTTTTGATTTATCTAAAACTGCTATTTTATAATAATTCTTTCCATTACTACTAGAAACATCTGTTGGATTAAGTCCAGAATACCCTAACAATGTTGCAGCAATTCCTGTTGTTTTTAAACTATTTGCATTTTTTTATACTCATCAATATTGCATCATCTGATTGCATATCAACTGTTGATCCTGTTAATTTTTACTGGTTGTGAAGTTTGGAGAAACAGAAAGCATCTACTGAAAAATCCTGTTGCTTCTCCTTTTAATATTAGTTTTCCACTTGTTAATTTAATCTGTCCTCCATTTTTTTTGAATAAAGTGCATAACCTTTTTCCATCATATTCTACTGTACCTTGATTTTAAATTAACTTCTGATGATGGAGAACCTGTAGAAGCCACTGCTGTTCCACCATTTGTTACTTTTAACATAATTATTTTTTTGCCTCAATTATCGCACCACCATCAGCATATAATCCAAATCCTGCATAATCTCCTGTTTTTCTTCTTACTTCCATCTACAGCACTTATTTCTACAATTTCTTTTACCATTTATATCTATATTTTCAGAGGTTTGCTTATTTGCCTGGTCAATTACTACCTTTGTATTACTTCCTGTTGCATAAACTGCTCCAGAATTTTCTCCACCAAATTTTTCACCATTACTATCTGTAACTAACTTTATTGGATCATTTGAAACACTTGCACTTTTCATACTTATACCATCTGATAGTTCTACATAAGCCCCTTTATCAGCATAAATTCCTATTGAGTTTACTGTGCCTGTCGAAGTTATACTTTTAGCTGTTACTGTTTCAGTCGGAGTTGTACCTGTTCTCTTAGATCCGGCAGTTGCTGCATATATACCAACATTTCCTACTCCATCAGTAAGAGTTATTTCACTCTTTGATATCACTTTTCCTTTATTTTCACCTACTGCAATAGCTGTATTATTCTTACCTTTATTTAAAAGCATAGTTCCGTCTCCAAGATTATAAACGACACCACTATCTGCTGAATATACTCCTACATTTCCATCTGTCTTGTCATATATTCTAATTTGATGTCCTTGTAAATCTAAACTTCCGTATGAATAAATACCTGCTGAACCTTGAATATCTGTATTTTTCTACTTTTTTTAGTAATATATGAATTCTTTGAATAGGTTTTTAATTGTCGTAGTTCTTCCATTCGTTGAATTTATATCATAATTAGTTATAGGTGCTCCTTGAGTAGATGTACTAGAAAAATAACGTATTGGATGTTCCTGCAGTATCTCCAATATTTACAGCAAATGTCCCTGTTACATTGCTACTTGTACCTGTATTAGGAATAAAAAAAGACCTATATTTCTATCTCCAAATAATTCTATTGGGTTATAATCCGTTCCACTATTAATACTTGTACCATCTGTTTTTTTCCTGTAAATGATAACTCTAAAATTTCAGGTTTTTTTACATAAACTCAACAGATGTTTCACCATACATTTTTTTACTTTCCCTCTATTTGTAGTAATTATAGGACGAGGATCTCTAGAATCTAAAAAGAACATCGCTGTTGTTTTTTTGTATATGAAGTCATGTTTCCTGCATTATATAATGTTTGTTGTCTTGGATCAGAATTATCACTAGGAGAATGATAATGTATATCATTAGAAACAACAAATCCAGCATTGTATGCTTCATATTTTGTCCCATTATCTTCATACGGTTGCAAAGTTATATCTCCTGTATTTATTACTACTGCTCTATGATGAGATTGTCTATCATGATCATAACTGTTTGTTATTGATATATTTGACCCTTCCCCAATTATAGTCCCACTATTTATCCATGTTTGTGCATTTGCTCCAGCAGTTGTTGCTGTTAAAGAATTTCCAGTTCCACTAAATATCGAAGCTGTAGTATAACTTGAATTAACTTTAGACAACGCATCTCCGTAAGCATTTAGAATTAAATTTTCATTTGACAATCCACTAGCTGCCGTTTTTAATCCTGTTAATTGATCATTGACATCTGCACCACCATGTAAATCTAAATGTGCAAATTCACCTAAACGCCCACTTGGATTATTTGAACCTGTTCTTGAATAAAGAAATTTACCATTTGATAACATTGTTCCAGCTGTTGCGTTATTAGTAACTAATCTTTGGAACCCATTAATCATACCACTTGATGTTACTGGTATAGCACTACTTCCTCTACTTGAAGCTGAAGCCGGCAATGTTCCACCAGAAGGCACTGATGTTCCATTAGCTATTGCTGCTGCATTATACCATGCATTTTTACCAGTATATCCTGTATAATAATATGTCCAATTATTGGCATTGTTTCTTTTTATATAAAAATCTCCTCCAGTAATAGCTATACCATCCATAACTCTTTCTGTATTTGCATCATCAAAAGCTGGACCAGTATTATTTCCACTTGAACTTGCTGATATTCCAAAATCGGGTGCTTCTGGAATTACTGGTTCTGATACATCTGGAGCTAACGGCTCTTTCACCACCCTCGGCTCAAACGATGGCAACCCAGCAATCGTTACATTCTTTTTGAATATTTGGATTTACTTTTGATATTGATTTTGGTGTTATTGATGCACTTATTGGTATTTCAGCGTTTGGCTCGTAGGCAAATCCTAAGAGTGTTGTGTTGTTGGCATTTTTTTCACTTACTGGTTTTGCGATGTATTTGTTTAAAGTTTGATCTCTTTTGTAAATGATGTTGCTGATTTTGTTTCCTTTACCTTTATAAGTTCCATGCCAATCGCTGTAAAAACCATTGGCTCCAAATTGCCAGCTGCTCCATGGTGATTTTGTCACGTGATCTCCTTGTTCCATTAACTGAGTTAATTCCAAGTTTGTATCTTTAATCAGCTTGTTATTTTCAGCTCTTGCACGTTTAAAATCTGTCCGCATCTGATTTATTGAAGTGTTAATCTGACTAACTTGATTATTAATCTGTGAGTTTGTCACAGTTTCTGCAAACACTTGTCCATTTGAAATTAACATTCCACTTAATAAAAATGCAAGCAGAGCCGAATCAGTGTACTTAAAAGTCTTTACATCTTTTTCGCAAACGATTTCAAATTCTTTTTTTAAATTTAATAAGTCATTTGTCATTGTTATCTCCTTTTTATTTTTTTTAGTTATTTGTAAAAGTTTGAAAAATTCCAGCAAGTTTAATATTTCTAGGTTTTGATTTTTTTCCCCTTTCTAAAAAAATCTTTACCGAAAAATATTGCTGTTATTCAATTTTCATAGACTTTCACTTTTTGTAATTGCTTATTTTTTTAATTTTTTTGATAATCTAAATTTTTACAGTCCAGATCATCATTTTTAAATTTTTTTCCTTGAAAGAAATATTCAATTTAAATATGAAAAAAACAGTGATTTTTTTATAATAATTTAAGTGATGATTATTTTTCCATACTCAAAAATTGATTTATTATCTTAAAAAGAATATTTTCCATAATTATATCCCCAAAAAAACCAGCCCGCTATTTAAACAGGAAATAGCATAAGATAATTTATTAATATAATTGCAACTTATTATATCATAATTTCAAAAAAATCAATATCTCAAAAATAATCTCTTTCTAAGATATTGGTCTAGAATAGAGATTATTTTTTTTAATTTATTTAAAAAAATTTTTCCAAAGTTCAAAAAAATAATTTATCATTATTTCTTTTTTTAATTGTAAATTTAAGTATTTCAGATTTTAATTCCATAAAAATTAACCAGTTTATGCTTCCTGTGCCGCATATCCGCCTTCGATTGCAACTTCCTTCACTTTTTTTCCTTCTTCTGCTTGATTTTTTTAATGAAAAAAAGTCCCTGTTCCAGCCTGATTTCCGTATTCTTCAATATAATCAACTACAAATACGTTTGTCATGTCGATTTTTTTCTTACCATCTGCCCTGCTGAAATGATTTCAAGGCTTGCTTGTCTGTAGGCATCGCTTGCTTCTGATGGAACTAATGACCATTGTGCAACTTTTCTTGTGTCATCTTCTGTATCTCCGCTTGCTGCAGCCAGTATTTTTCCCCTGATTTCCAAAAATTACTCCTAGATCTGTTGCTCTCGCATTTTGAATCATCAGGCGTTTCAGAAATATATTTTACATCCAGGATACTTTCCTTGTCTAGCAAAAATTTCATTTTCCTGTCCTTTAACGCTCAATCTGAATCCCATAAATTATTCCCCCATTTTATTTTTGACAATTAAATAATAGCGCTATTTTTTTAAATTAATTTAATTTTAATTATCTGTTATTATTTTTACAACAAAAAAATAGTCATTTGTCAACCTTATTTTTAATTTTTTTATTAATTAATCTACAAGATAAACTTTAAGGGCAATTTCTTCATCAAACGGAATCGGCACAGCGACAAACTTTTTTTCCCTGCATCAATCATTCTGGCAATAATTTCACTCTGGCTTTTTTTGGCAAATATCCAACTTTTTCCTTCCTAGAATTATAAACAGCGACTGCATTCAAGGAAATACCATTAAATTCACGAAATAAATCCAGCTGAACTTCATCTTTAATCTTAATCGCAAAAATTTCTAATATATTTAACTCCCTCTAAATAAGTATCCAGCAAAAAAACAGTCTTCTCGACTTCTTTGTATACTTGTCAATCAATGTCTTTGCATATTCAAACATCATTTCCTTCCCCAACTTAATCTTTTTCTTCACGTCCATTATCCTTTTTGAATAACAAGCACTCCATTTCCAAAAATTAAACTCGTTTATCATATAATTTCTCTGATTTTTTTCAAAAAGTTCAAAAATATTCCATCATTTCTTCAAAAATCATAATTTCCTTCTGGTTAATCTGAAATGATCCCTTTTTTTCAGCTCAACCGATGTATTCTCAATATACGAATAATAAAATCTCCCATCCCCAAAAAAACCTCAATTTCATAATTTCCCCATAATAAAAGCCCATCAAATTCAAGTTTTATCCCATTAAAATTACTTACCAGCATTTCTTTTCACCTCTTTTTATTGTACCTTCTTATTCCTTATTTCAGTCCTTCCAACTTTCCTTCAATAAATAATTTCAAATTTTTTTTCAACATCATTCATAAGTGTTATCATACTTTTTTTCAGATTTCCATGCGATATGTGGAGTAATCACAATATTATCCAATTCAAATAATTTAGAATTTTTTTCAATCGGCTCAACACTCGTTACATCAATAGCCGCTGATTTTTATTATTTTTATTTTTTTAATGCAAAAATACAAATCATCCTGATTTATAACCGGTCCTCGTGCTAAATTTAAAAATTCTGGCACTTCTTTTTCATTTTTTTCATTTTTTTCAAGATCTATAAGATTTCTCGTTGAATCAGTCAACGGAACATGAAGCGTCAGAACATCACATTTTTTTCAAGCACCTCATCCAAGTCATGCCGTAAAAATTCCATCCTCTTCAACTTTTTTTATAATTTTTTTTCCAGCACTTTTTAGCAACCATCACTTCCATTCCCAATGCTTCTGCCATCTGTGCAACTTTTTTTACCAATATTCCCAAATCCTATAATTCCTAAAATTTTCCCTCCACATCATCAATCGGATATTTCTGATAATCAGGAACATGAATATCAATCCATTTACCATTTTTTACTTCCTCAAAATATTTATTAACAGGCGTTAATTCATTTAAAAGAAAGGTAATTGCCAGCTGTGCAACAGAGTTAGTCGAATAGCCTGAAACATTTGCCACCTTTATTCCAAATTCATTTGCACTTTTCACATCAATATGATTAAATCCAGTCGCTGTAATAAGTATCAGTTTAAGTTTTTTAGCCTTCTCAAACTGCTTTTTCCCAAGTCTTATCCTAGTCGTTATTACAACATCCACATCTTCTATTCTTTCATCAATTTCTCCAACTTCAGTATCTTCATATTCAATATATTCGCCATATTTATCAAACTTTTCCCTTAAATCAATCGGTCCAGCCGTAACTCTATCCAAATACACTATTTTTTTAAATTTTTTTTCCATAAATATCATCTCTCTTTTTAATTTTTTTATTAAAAGTAAATATGCTATACAATACTGACATCCGCCTTCAATTTATAAATAACATCCTTTCTTTCCACAACAATCATAACTTTTTCCTTTCAATTCCTTATCCCGTTTTATTTTTTGCAATAATTTTTTTGCTGGATTTATAGCAATGGCATTTCCTACATTTTTTTAAACATTGTCAGATCTCCCGTTGTATCTCCATAGGGCATACGACTTTTTTTCAAATCGATGTCATACTTTTTACAAAAATCCGTTATTGCCTTCTGCTTACTTTTAGCATCCCACATTGGAATGACATTCCCTGTAAAAATCCCATTCTCATCAACTTCATAAATAGAAGCCCTGTAATCTTCAACACCATATCTTTCTGCCATTTTGCTTACAAGAAAATCCGGACTTCCTGAAATAATTATAACCTTATGCCTCTTCTCCTTATGGTATTTCAACCTTTCCCGTGTATACCGGTAAACTTTGTCCCCTTTTAACTTCATCACTCTTTTTGCAATAAAATCCATATCTTCCTTGCTAAAATTTTTCAATGCCTCCATATAAGTCTGTACAAGTTCATCCAAATAATCATCATAATCCCCAGTCCTATTTTCCCACTTGGAAAATTTCTCCTTAACTTTCCCTTCCCAAGTCATCATATCAATATACTCATACTGCACAAGCATCTTAAAATGCTCAATTAACAGCGAATCCCGATAAATCGTCCCATCAATATCAAAAAATGCCGCCACATTTTTATTTTTACTTTCTTTCATTTCCATTCCCCCTAATTAAATTTATTTGTCATCAATGCATTTTACACATTATTCTATATTTTTACCCTATTTCCTCCAATAAATCAAATAATTTGCTATTCTAAATAATCTATTACTAAATCATATTTAAAAAAATAGAAATTATATTTTTATTTATATACAAGTAAAAACAGTCATAACTTTTTAAGTTCAGTTTTACATTATATTATTGTATTATTGAAAAAAACAAATATGTCCGATAATTTATTTTGAAAAAAATTTTTATGTATACTCAGACCTATTTAATACTATTTCCCCGTTTAAAAAAAGCGAATATTTATTTTAATTATTTGAAAATAAATATCAGGTTTAATCTGCTAAAAAGATTTACAATTCAAATGGGGTTTAGTATAAAAATTAAACTACTAAAAAAATTATATGAATTTAAAAAGTCAAGTAAAATAGTTATAGTTTTTTTGAGTTCAGTTTTAAAAAAAGTTTTTACTATAAATTATCTGCATTTTTCACTTAATAGATAAAATAAAAAAACACTCCAAAGAGTGCTTTTTAAATATCATATTCTATTTATTTGACTGACAAGAAATTTTTTTATAAATACTGATGTTATTCAATCTTTATCGCTTTTTATTTTTCACAATTTCATATAAAAGCTTTATTCAAAAAAACTTCCGTAGCATTCGGAACTTCATTTCCTAAAAGCCACATTTAAAAGCCACTATTGCTACTTCCAGCTGACTTTCATCAGGTTCTCTTGTAGTGATCTTTTTGCAGCCACATTCCTGGAACTGCAATCATTTTAGCAAAGACATTATCCAAATGGTAACTTGTCCAACGTTGTATTTCATAAGAAAGTCCAGCAACAGAAGGGAACAAATAGAACTCTTGTTACTAACTTGTAAATTATCATTGAAAAAAATGTCCAGTTGGAACTTTAAAAAAATAAATCTACTGTTGAAAACACTAGAATACTTATAAACATTACAAGCAGAAGAAAACTTGTACCACATCTTGGGTGAAATCTTGTACATACTTTTGCATTTTTAGGTGACAGTTCCTTTTCCATTTCATAATTCATAATACTTTTATGTTCTGCTCCATGATACTCAAAAAAACTCTCTGAATATCCTTTAAAAACGAAATTCCATAAATATATCCCAAGAAAAGTACCAATTTTATAATTGCTTCTACAATATTAGCCTTTAAAACGCTATCTTTAAAGAAAAATCCTCCAATAGCCGATGGCAGCCACATAAACACAGCAATTCCCAATAAAACCGAAGTCATAACAGTAAATCCAACCTGCTTGTCCGTCAATTTTTCCTCTTCATGCCCAGCCTGATTTGATGCGAAAATAAGCTCCTTTGTCCCAACAACCATCGCATCATAAAGCGCTATAACCCCTCTTACAAAAGGTACTTTCAACCATCTGTTACTTTTTTCAGTTAACGCTATCTTTTTATAAACAATACTTCCATCCTGCTTACGAACCGCTGTTGCAATTGCTTTAGGCCCTCTCATCATAACCCCTTCCACAACAGCCTGCCCTCCGACAGTTATTTTTTTATCTCTCATTTTTACCTGCTTTCTTCATATTTTCTAATTCGTTATGTGAAACTTGTTTTGAAAACCCATAATTTATTAGTTTCTTAGATAATTTTAACATACAATTATTAAATAATCCTATTATTAAAAATTTATTTTTTTAATTTATTCTCTATCAATTACTGCTCTATTTTTTTATTCTTTTTTTAATGATTTATTAATATGCTCAGCCTTATATTTGCTAACTCCCTTTATTTTTGCAATATCCGAAGCTGTTGACATCAAAAATTGACTGAACATTTGAAAATTCCCTTTACAAGAATTTCCCTATCTTTTTTTACTTATTTTTTTGTTATGTTGCTCAAAAGTCCATATCCGCGTGGCTCTATCTTTTCATCCAGATTTATGATATTTGTATCAAATCCAAGCAGACAAACAATTTTTTTCATCATCCAGCAATTCCTCTTTTTGTCAAAGATTTTTACTCTTAATCCAATTTTTTTCAGCCGTTTCATTGCTTATCTTATAATCCTTTATGAGAGCGTCAAAACTCTCATTTTTTTATTCAGCATTATTTCTTCATACTGGATTTTTTTATAAGCCGTCCTTCGCTTCCAAGTTCTGCCATATACTCGATTAATTCCTCTGACATTCTGAAAAGAAGTCCGTACATTCTCACACATTCCACAATATCATAAAGCGTTACCATATTGTCAAATTCTAAAATAGACAAATTTACGTGATTTTTTTCTCAATCGCAAGGGAATATTTCTCAAGAGCAGTTATCGCCTGCGAAGATTTAGTCAATAAATCTCCAATTTCGTTCAGCAAATATCTAAATTTCCCATAATATACCGTTATTTTATTTCTTCTTTCAGAAACCGCCACAACCAAATTCCCCTTTTTGCTGTGCAATTCTATGTGCCGCCTGATGTCTTGTCCCGCTCTCATCTGTTTCTATCGAATAATTAGGGCTGCAGCTGAATATTTGCCCCATAAATTGTCTTTATATCCTCCGACAAAAATAATTCCGCCATCCATTTTTAGATAACTCATAAACTTTTTGTGGCGAATATACCGTATTTAACTCAAATCCGCCTCCCATCACATCTTTTTAAATCATTAGGATTTCCCAGTACAATCAATGCTCCCAGTTTTGCCTCCTGAATTTTTATCTATTGCTTCTCTCAATGCTGTTCCAGGTGCTACCCTGTCAAATATATGCTCCAATATTTTCTTCTTATTAACTGCCTTTTTTTCCCATATTTCATCCTTTCGCCCTTTTTTTCTCTGCTGGCTTACTTTATCCTCTCGACAAGTTCACTTATGTTACTTATATAATTCAATTTTATTTTTTTGTTTTTTTCCTTTTTTTAAAAATCAGCCTGATGGCTTTTTTTGGCAGGTACACCCCTGCAAATCCCATTTTTCCGAGCTCATTTACCCTATTTTTGATAAATGAAACTTTTCTCACTTCCCCACGTAATCCCAGTTCGCCAATAGCCGCTATTTTCTGACTTATCGGCACGCCTTTTACCGAAGATAGAAGTGAAAAAATTACTGCTAAGTCAGAACTCCTGTCATTTAAAGTCAATTCCTCCTGGAATATTTATATAAATGTCCTTTTGAGTTTACATCTACTTTTTAAAGAACGTGATAAAACTGCACTCAATATTTCCACCCGATTTTTTTATCATATCCTTCCACTGTTCTTCTCGGCATTCCAAAATTTGGTGTTCCCAATAACGACTGTACTTCAAATAAAAATACACGGCTTCCTTCAAAAATTGGCACAATAATGCTTCCAATATTTTTTTCATCCCTGTCGCTTATGAAAAAAATTCAGACGGATTCTTCACTTCGCTAATTCCATTTTTCCTTCATATCAAAAAAATTGAAATTTCATTTGTAGAGCCATAACGGTTCTTTATTGAACGGATGATTCTATAATAGCTATTTTCTTCTCCTTCAATTTGCAAGACTGCATCAACCATATGCTCCAGCAATTTCGGACCTGCCAGTTTCCCATCCTTCGTAACGTGTCCTACAATATAAAATGCAATTTCATTTTTTTTAGCAATTTCAATGATTTTTAAAGTTGTTTCCCGAATTTGCGTCACACTCCCAGGAATAGAATTTACATTTTCAGAATAAAGCGTCTGAATTGAATCAACTACAACAACTTTTGGCTTATCCTTCAAAATTACACTTTCAATTTTTTCAATATTTGTATCATTTAAAATATACAAATTTTCACTTTTTACATTAACACGTTCTGCACGCTGTTTTATTTGCCGTGGCGACTCTTCTCCTGAAACATAGAATACATTTCCAATCTTTGCATACTCCTGCGACAGCTGAAGCAGAAAAGTCGATTTTCCAATCCCAGGACTTCCTGTAATTAGCACAACTTCCCCCTTTATAAGCCCGCCACCCAGCACTCTGTCAAACTCCTCAAAAGGCGTTACCATCCGAAATTCCTTTTCAATTTCAATTTCTGTTATCTTGCTAATGGAAACATCCTGTGACTCCACATCCTTAAAGGCTCTTTTTATATCAATTTCCTCTTCAAATGTTCCCCAGGAATCACAATTAGGGCATTTCCCCAAGCCATTTTAACGAACTGTAACCACATTCTGAACATATATATTTAGATTTTCCCTTTTTTGCAGCCATTTTTAGATTCCCCTCTTACTTTTTAACTTTGTCAATTAATCTACGTTCTACATTTTCTGTTACAAAAAAACTCAAATCCCCTTTATTTAAGGCAACTTCCTTTACAAGGCTGGAACTTAAATACAAATATTCCCTTGAAGCAGTCAAAAATACTGTCTCAAATTCACTTTTAGCAAGCGTCTTATTTGTAAGCGTAAACTGCAGCTCATATTCATAATCTGACAATGCACGCAATCCCCTTATCAAAATATTCACATTTTCCTTATACATAAAAGTCAACCAGTAATCCATTAAAAAAATCTTTATTTCAGCTTCTATACCTTCTTTTTTTTAATATTTCCTGTATCATTTCAACTTTTTCCTCATCAGAAAACCAGGCTTTTGATTTCGTAGAATTTTTAAAAATACCTATTATTAACTTGTCAAATAAGTTTGAAGAACGCTTTATAATATCAATATGACCCTTCGTTATTGGATCAAAAGCTCCCTGGATACAATGCTATTTTTCCCATATTGTTCTCCTGTTTTTTTATTTTTTTTATTTTACCATCGCATTTTATTTTTTTACTTTTCTATTTTTTTAATTTTTGAAAAGAGCTTCCTTTGCCGCATGCTTTTTCAGCTTCTTTTTTTACTTTTTCCAATTCCTATTCCGTGAATCTCATTATTCCAGCTTACAGACATTTCAAAAAACTTTATCGTGGTCAGGACCGCTAGTTTTTAATTAAATTATATTCAGGCATTTTTCTATATTTCCCTTGTACAAATTCCTGCAGAACTGTCTTATAATCCCCTGTTCCTTCTATTTCTTCCAATTTATTTATTTTTTTCCAAGTAAAAAAATTTCAATGCAATATTTTTTTGCAGTATAATAATCTGAATCTTTAAAAAAATCGCACCAATCAATGCCTCAAAAGCATCTCCTAAAATAGATCTTCTATGTCTTCCTCCAGACATAACTTCCCCGTTGCTCAAGTACAGATACTCTCCCAGTTCAAGCTCGCTCGCAATAGTTGAAAATACAGGCTCACTTATAATTTGACTTTTTAGCTTTGCAAGTTCCCCTTCCGTCTTCTTTTCATAAAGATCATAAATATACTCAGTCGTTATAAGATTCAAAATTGCATCTCCCAAAAAAATTCAAGCTTTCTCATTGTTAAACCTTCTGCCCTTTTTCAATTTCATTGGCATACGACCTATGTGTTAATGCTTCATGCAAATATTCTTCATTTTTTTAAACTCATACCCTATTTTTTTATTAATTCACTTACATCTCTATTTCCATTATTTTTCCATTCATTTCACCTCCATATTTTTTTATTATTTTCCAGCAATAAATAAATTATTATAATTTTTTTACAGTTATTTATTTTAATATTTTATTCTTATAATTCCACCTAATTTATTTTTTTGTTATTCCTTTAACTATAATTTTTTTTTAGCAAAAGAAATAAAAAAATTTATACATAATAAAATATAATTTTATCAATAATCTATTTTTTTATTATTACAAGGGGTTAAAAACCCCTTGCCTTATAACATTTACTTCATTACAGTTATACATATCAAGTTTTTTTATAAATTTATTACTTATATTTTCTAAACGCCAGCACAGCATTATGCCCACCAAATCCAAGAGAACTTGACATTCCTACTTCAATATCTCTTTTTTTACAGGTTTATTTGGCACATAGTCCAAATCACATAACGGATCAGGATTTTTCATAATTTATAGTTGGCGGCATAATTCCTTCTGAAATTGCAAGCGCTAAAAAAATCCAGCTTCAATTCCTCCAGCTCCACCTAATAAATGCCCAGTTGCACCTTTTTGTAGAACTTACAGCCAATTTATAGGCATGTTCTCCAAATGCTGATTTTATTGCCTGAGTTTCATTTTTATCATTTGCAGGCGTAGAAGTTCCGTGCGCATTTATATATCCAACTTCTTCAGGTTTGATATTTCCTTGTTCCAAAGCCATTCTGAATGCTCTTGCAGCACCTTCTCCACCATCAGCTGGAGCTGTCATGTGATAAGCATCTCCAGTTTCTCCATATCCTACAACTTCCGCATAAATTTTTGCCCCACGTTTTTTAGCATGTTCCAATTCTTCAAGTATTAATACCCCAGCACCTTCTCCAAGAACAAATCCATCCCTGTCAGCTGTAAATGGACGTGATGCCTTCTTAGGATCAGGATTAGTTGACAATGCCTTTAAATTTGCAAATCCTGCTATTCCAGACGGAGTTACTGTAGCTTCTGTTCCTCCAGCAATCATCGCATCAGCTTTTCCTAATAAAATCGCCTGAAAAGCATCTCCAATTGAATTTGTCCCTGAAGCACAGGCTGTAACAACTGTTTTATTAGGCCCTTTTGCTCCAGTATAAATTGAAGTATTTCCAGAAGCCATATTTAAGATTGCCGCTGGAATATAAAATGGCGACACTCTTCTTGGCCCTCTTGTAACAAGTTTTTCCACTTCCTGCTCAATTACATCCAGCCCTCCAATTCCAGAACCGATAATTACTCCGATTCTATCTGCATTTTCATCAGTAATCTCTAATTTAGCATCTTCCAAAGCCTCTTTTGATGCCGCAATTGCAAATTGTGAAAATCTTGCTATTTTCTTCAATTCTTTTCTTTTTCAATATAATTTTCAGGCACAAAATCCTTTACTTCTGCTGCAATATGCACTGGATGCTCTGAACTGTCAAATTGAGTAATTTTATCAATTCCACATTCCCCTGCCAATAAATTTTTCCAAGCCTTATCTTTTCCAGTTCCCAATGGAGTTACTAATCCTATTCCTGTAATAACTACTCTTCTCATTAATACACCTCTCATCTTTATTTTTTTATAATTTAAATTTATATTTCTCCCATTTAAATTATGATTTCTGCATTTTAAATGGAGTTTAGTATTAATTCCTAATACTAAATTTATTTTTTTAATCAATTCAATTTTGTAACAATAAATTTATTTTAACATTTTTTTCATTTTTTTCAATAAAAAGGGGAAGATCCCCAAAAAAGTTTTATGTCTTATTGTTTTAGCTTCGATGTATTCCATTACATCTTTAACAGTTTTAATTTTTTTGTGCATCTTCATCAGGAATTTCAATATCGAATTCTTCTTCAAAAAGCCATGATTAATTCAACTGTATCCAATGAATCAGCTCCTAAATCATCAACAAAAGATGCATCTTCAGTTACTTGATCTTCATCTACACCTAATTGATCTACAACTATTGATTTAATTTTTATCTAGCATTATAATGCCACCTCCATATTTATTTTCTAAAATTATTATACCAAATGAATTTAAAAAAATGCAACAAAAATTCACTAATATTTAAGTATTATTTTAACTTTTTTTATTTGTATATACATTATTATATCATTTTTTTATTTATTAGCCCTTTTGCACATCTCAGCAAAAAACTCATGTACTTTAAGATTATCATTTAACTCAGGATGATACGAAGTCACAAGAATATTATTTTCCTTAGCTGCGACAACATTTCCGTCGACTTCTGAAAGAATTTCCACATTTTTTCCCACACTTGAAATATACGGTGCTCGAATAAATGTCATTGGAATAACTCCAACTCCTTTAAACTCACTTTCGGTAAAAAAACTTCCAAGCTGTCTTCCATAAGCATTTCTTCTAACTTTTATATCCATTGCTCCCAAATAAGTCCGACTGTCATTTTCAATTTCCTTTGCCAAAAGAATTAATCCTGCGCAAGTACCAAATACAGGTAATCCTTCCAAAATAAGTTTTTTTATGTCATCAAATAAATCAAGGTCATAAAGCAGCTTTCCGATAACTGTACTTTCTCCACCTGGAATAATTAACCCGTCAATATCATTATTATTAACAGCATTGCTTAAATCAGATTTTTTTCTTATCTCAAATGATTCTATCCCAAGTTTCTCCAGCATTTTTCTATGTTCTGCAAAAGCTCCCTGTAAAGCCAATACACCGATTTTCATTATTTACCTCTTTCAGCCATAAGTAACTTAATTTCATTTTCATTGATTCCAACCATAGCTTCTCCTAAATCTTCAGAAATTTCAGCTAATACTTTTGGATCGTTGTAGTTAGTGACAGCTTTAACTATCGCCTGTGCTCTTTTTACAGGATCTCCTGATTTGAATATTCCTGATCCGACAAATACTCCTTCAGCTCCAAGCTGCATCATTAGTGCGGCATCTGCAGGAGTAGCAACACCACCTGCTGCAAAATTCACTACTGGCAATTTACCATTTTCGTGAACATATTTTACTAAATCAAAAGGAACTTGCAATTCCTTAGCTGTAAAATAAAGTTCATCTTCTCTCATATTTTGTATTCTTCTTATTTCCTGATTCATCATTCTCATATGTCTTACTGCCTGTACAACATCCCCAGTTCCTGGCTCACCTTTAGTTCTTATCATTGAAGCTCCTTCAGCTATTCTTCTAAGAGCTTCTCCCAAATCTTTTGCTCCACAAACAAAAGGAACTTTAAATTTTTTCTTATCTACATGAAATTTATCATCGGCAGGTGACAATACTTCACTTTCATCTATGTAGTCAATTTCTATCGCTTCTAAAATTTGTGCTTCTACAAAATGTCCAATTCTAACTTTTGCCATTACTGGAATTGAAACAACTTCCTGAATACCTTTAATCATTTTAGGGTCACTCATTCTTGAAACTCCACCCACAGCTCTGATATCAGCTGGAATTCTTTCAAGTGCCATAACCGCCGCCGCTCCAGCCGCTTCAGCTATTTTTGCCTGTTCAGGAGTGGAAACATCCATTATAACTCCACCTTTTAACATTTGTGCCAGATTTTTGTTCAATTCATATCTTTCGTTTTTCATAAAATTCCATCCTTTCATTATAAGAAGATTTTTTTCACATATACATTATACTCCTATTTCAAAAAAATTTTTACAAATATAAATTTTTTTAGATACAAATTTAACTTAAAAAGTTCCATCAATTCCTTGTCACTCATTTCAAACAGAACCTTTTTCCCCATCTTTTGCTTTCCAGCAGGTTTTTCACTCAATTGACGCTTGCTTTCCTGAATTTTTTTATAATTTTTTTTCTTCAATCGTACGCTTCTGTCACAAGTTTTATAACCTGCACACTTTTTTTCTGTCCAATTCTATACGCCCTGTCGCTCGCCTGATTTTTCCACAGCGATATTCCACCAAGGATCATAATGAATTACAACATCTGCCCCGACAAGATTTAGTCCAGTTCCACCTGCCTTTAACGAAATCAGCACCACTTGCCGCTCTCCAGCATTAAATTTATTACAAATATCAACTCTTTCTTTAGACTTCACATTTCCATCAATATAAAAAAATACTCAATTCCCATATCTGCAAGTTCCTTCTCAATTTCCTTTCAAAGTACCGACAAACTGTGAAAAATATCAATAATCTATGCCCATTTTCAGTTATATCCGGCAAAATATCACGTAACACTTCCAGTTTTGCTACTTCCCCCTTATAGTCCTCCTTAAATAAAGTTGGAGAATTACAAATTTGACGCAGTTTTGTCAAAATTGCAAGTATCTTCATTCGATTATTATCATTTTCGTTAAATTTCTTCATTTCACTCTTAGCCTGCTTAATATAAGACATATACAATTGTTTTTGCTCTGTACTTAACGTTACAACCATATTCGATTCAATTTTATCAGGCAATTCAGTTAGCACTTCCTTCTTTGTTCTTCTTAGCAGAAATGGAGCAATAATTTCACGCAAATTGTTTATTTTTAGAAGAATTTGGATTTACGATGGCTTCCTTATAAGTTTTCTTAAATTTTGTCAAGTTATCAAGATAGCCAGGTATTACGAAGTCAAAAATTGACCATAATTCCAAAATATTGTTTTCAACTGGTGTTCCTGTCAATGCAAAATTTACCTTGCTGTTAATTTTCATAACAGCCTTCTTTATTTGAGAAGTTGTTGTTTTTATATTTTGAGCCTCATCCAGCACTACCACATCAAATTCCCTATTTTTATATTCTTCAATATCATTTCTCAAAGCCTGGTAAGTTGTTATAAGGAATCCCTTCGATCCTCTTGAAATAATTTCTCTTCTTTGACTCGCTGTTCCCTCAACTAAAGTTGGAGTTATTCCAGTAAACTTAATAATTTCTTCCTTCCAGTTATAAAGCAGTGAACTTGGCACAATAATTAATGCAGTGAAATTTCGGTTTTCCTGATAGATTTCATTTAATAATGAAATTGTCTGTAAAGTCTTACCAAGCCCCATATCATCAGCAAGAATCCCTCCAAATCCAATGTCATACATATTCTTCAGCCAGTTAAATCCTAATTTTTGATAAGGAAATAAATTTACCTTTATATTATTTGGCTCAATTTCTTCACGATTTTTTTATTTTTATGAAACAAATCTTTAAATTCATCTATTTTTACAAGGTCTTCCTGAATATTTTTTTAGAAATTTGAGCAAGCTGAAGAGCCTTTATTTTTGGAAATCTTATTTTCTCCAACCTTCAAATTAGAAATAGAATCCACAATTCCAACTAATTCCTCAATACTTTTATTGGCAATTTTTACCAGTTCCCCGCTTGAAAGAGTTATGTACTTTCTGTTCATTTTTTTATAGCTTCCATCACAATTTCCACATCTTCAGTCTTTATTCCTTCAATATCAAAACTGACATTCAGAAAGTTATTTTTCAACTTTTTTTATTCCAATATGAACATCAATATTTCGTGCATTTTTTTATTTTATTTTCCAAATGAATTTTTCACTCTATCTGCATATTTTTTTTATCAATATACTCTGAAATTTTTCCCCAGCCCTTCATAATTTACATTATAAGTTCCTTCAATCATTTCCACATTTGTAATAGAATAACCTTCCACAAGTTTTTTTCAACTCTTCAAATATTTTTCGCATTTTTTTCTAGGAATAAAATATTTCCCATTTTTCTCTATTGCACAAACAGTATTTGATAAATTTACCTTTACAATTTCCTTCTCATCAGTTTCCGATACAAATATATCAATACACCCGTCCTCTTCAACATATTCTGCAATATTAACATTCTCATATCCTAAAAACTGCACATAATTTTCTATTATCCTCATCTGAAAGCTGATTAAACAGCTCTGTATCCAGAAAAATCAAATTTTCCCAAAAAAATCTTTCTTCATTTTCATCCATTTTAAAAAAACTTTTTGTCGTATCATTTGCAAATGTATAAAACGGACTGTTTCTCAGAAATTTTTTTCAATATTTCTCATTGCAATTCTGTCATTTTTCCACAACAAACAAAAGGCTCGTAACTATTCATTATCTGTTTAGTTTCTCCCAGTAAAAACCAGATTTTTCCCCTTTTTCCATAGCTGTAAGCAGCTTATTTAAAAAGCATTTCATAGACTTTTTAAGCCTTTTTTTATCTTTTAATTCCGCTGTTTATTACACTTTGAATCTCTTTGCTGTATTCATAAATCGCATTGATTATTTTTCTGGTTAGTTTCATTGAAAAAAAGCAGTTTTTCGGACTATATGTAATTTTAGAAGTAACTTCATACTCTTTTTCCTTCACAATAGCCTCAATAAATTTCAAAATATCCTTCACATAATATATTTTTCTTAAATCCTGCCTTTATCCGCAAAAATATAATCTGGCACATTATTTTCCTGATTATAGTCATACCCATATTTATAATCGCTGTAACTTCCTTCATCAATTTCCACTTCAAGCCGCATTTCCTGCTTTTTCCTCATCATCTATATTTTCACTTTCCAGATGAAGATTATAAATTTCGTTAATCTTTTTCAGAAATATTTTCCACATTTTTCCAATATTTCCTCATTATTTTCCATCTCTTGAAGATCAGCCGTTCCATTTTTCTCTAAAAACTCAACATTCCCAGCCTTTTCTCCACCTTCTCCAAAAACTTCAAAACTAACTTTCTCATTTTTATTTTTTAAATCAATATTTTCCAAATTTTCATTATTAACAAGATTATCCGCCTCCACAGAAGTTCCTTCTGATTTAGCAAAAACTTGCCGCATTAAGTTTTTTTCTTCACGAAGTTTAACTCTCTGACGTGATTTATTTTTTTCCATCATCTTCAGTTTCCTTCCTTTTAACACTCTTTGCAGCCTTTTCCTTTTCTTTTTTCCGTTCTTTCTTGATTTGAGCCAGTTTTTTATTATCCTCTTCAAAATCATCCTCAAACATCATTTCAATCTCATCAGTCCCAATAACCTTTGAAATCTTTTCTGAATGATCTGCCATCATCCCAAGTGTCACAACATGTTTACAGCAATTCTTTTTTTATTGTTTTTAAAAAAACATACAGTCGCAGTTTGCCTCTATAAATTCACCTTTTTTTTCTGTTCAACTGTAATAGAAGTCTTGCACAAACTATTTTCCTTATATTCTCCTTCCACTGTCATAAAAATTCCCGTCAGCAAAAAGTGCAGTTATATTTCCCAGACTTTCATTGTAATATTCCTGCCCAATTACAAAAAAATACTCAGTGTAATTTGTTTTTTTAATTCTAACGAAATACTCTTTTTGTCCCATTTTTTTCTCCCTTACTTTTTATTTATATACTCAAACTTAATAACATTTTACCATTATTACTGCATTCTCATCTTTCCCATAGTAATTTTTTTCCTTATGGAAATTTTTCTCAAATCAATTTTTTTATAAAAGCTTTCAGTGCCCTTGCATTTTTTTCATTAACCTCCAGCAAAAAAATTTATTTTCAGAAAAAAATCTGTTCCCTCATTTTCCAAAAATATTATTTCCTTCCAAATTTTTTTCCTATCTTCTAACAATTTTTTTCCATGCTTTCAGTCATCAGCCTTTCACCAAAAACCTCGCCCTTGATATTCTTTTTTTATTGCTATCTCAAAAAAATATCCGTGCTCTCTATTGTACCATAAAAATACAATATATCCCAACACATTTTTTTCATTTTCCCTATTTTTTTATCAAAAATTTATTTTCTCTTTTTGATTTTTCTCCCAAATTTTTTTATTTTTCTTTTCCGCTCTCATTTTCTAATTTTTTTCACAAAAAAATATTTTCCTCTCCAAAATTAAATAAGCAGTATATTTCATACTGCTCACCCTAACTATCATTTCAGAAAAATATTTATCTCCAACTTTATTTTTTTAAAGTTTTTCATTATGAATTTTTACCAATTCATCGGCAATATTTCCCATTTTGTTCTCCATTTTTTTATTACTTTTACTGTTCTTTCCTATATTTGAACTGTTCAATAATCTAATAATAATCACTTACTAAATTTCTAAATAACATTATATTATAATATTCCTATTCTATTTAACGGCCACCATCTTACAAGCAATTCCCCTTTAATTCTAGGCTCAGCCACAAGTCCAAAAATATCTGGTATCCTTTACTGTTTTGAAGTATTATCTCCCATAGCCATATAATAGTTTTTTTATCAAGTGTTACAGTTTCTCCATTTAACAATTTTTTTTAAATAATTCATCATTATACTTGAAATCCATAATCAGCATAACCATTTCATTTCTGCCTTCCACTTTTAAAGTGAACGTATAATATTTATTTGTCAATGTATTTCTTGGATCAGCAGTAAATTCATCATCATTTCCAATTATATCCTTAAAGTTCTTATCTGTTTTTTTATCAATTCTAAAAAAATTCTTTTCCTGTAATATTTTTAAAACCTTTTCCATCATAATAACTTTCCCAGTCAACTTGCCCAACTAAAGTGCCGTCAGTCGTTTGTCCAAATATTTTATCAATCACAACGACTTTATCCAGTTTCACTTTATCTCCTTTTTTTTAGGAATATAAATCTTATTATTCATAAGCAGTCCTTCAGGAAGATAAAATTTTTGCGGTGTCAATCTTTCCAAAACTTCTGATTTTTTTATCATTTTAGCATTATTGCTCCACCAACAGCCTTAACTTTCTCAGAATTAAATTTATTCATAGCTTCATCGTATTTCTTCATTTCTTCATTAAATTCTTTTCTGCTATTGGCTGTAGTTGGATATTTTGGATCTTTATCAACATTTGCAATTTCAAATTCATTGGTAGTCATTTTCCCTTTTTCAATCTGAAGCGTTGTTCCTGGCTCTCCAACTATTCTTTTCGTATACATCACCTTATCAGTCATCGGCTCTTTAAATGCAATTATCTGTCCAACTTTTGGACTTGAAAAGTGATATTTTACCATATTTGTAAAAACTCTGTCTTTAACTAATATCGTAGGCTCCATTGATCCAGTTGGAATAACATAATTTCCAATATAGAACATTTGAATAACTGCCACTAAAATAACCGCAAGCAGCGCATTGTCAATTCTTGTCAATGCCTTTCCAAATGTACTTTTCTTTCTTTTTTCCTTAGCAATTCTTTCTTCCACAGAAAGACTGTCATTTGGAAATATTTTCTTAAATGTTTCTGAAATATCTTCATTTCTTATCTTTGACTCTGTAACAATTTTTTCTAATTCTTCATTACCTTGTACAGCTTCTTTTTAAAAATCGACTGTTCTGTAATTTTTTTCCACTGATGAATCTCTGAATAAATAAATAAGAATCAATGAAATTACAACATTTATTATCAAATAAATATAAAAAAATTCGGATCTAAAAATATTAAACATCAATTTTTCCTAGAAACAACATAATAAGATTTAGTAAAAAAATACCCATTCATGCTGTTTTCTAAGCACATAAACTATAATATTTACACCAAATACTCCATAAATTCCCCAAACTTTTTATCCATATATTTGGATCCTTGCTTTTTATCTACAATCACAAAAAAATACTGCTGCAACAACCAATGCAACTATTGTAAGCACATTTCCAGCCATAAAAATTCCTGTCACTTCTCTCAAGCGAAACTTTTTTTCCAATGTTTCATCCTCTTTCATTCTTATCCACTGAATAACCTGCTTCTCTCTAATAAAGAAATATAGCAAAAAAACAGTGTCGCAATAATATAAAAAAAGCTCCCCATAATAATATATTCATAATTTTTTTCCCTCTCCTAATTTAAATTTTTAAAAATTATTTATCCTCTTTTTAAAAACAAATCAATTATAATAACTCCATTTGTTTTTTTAAAAAAATACATAATCAAACTTCATTTTTTTCCTAAAATTTTTTTATTTGCCTGAAATGTATTTAATATAGTAAAAAAATCATTTTTTTATTAAATACTAATTTTAAATTTTTATCTTTGTTTTATAAAAAGAAAAAAAGCTAGCATTTTGCTAGCCTTGAAGCTACTTTCTAATTTCTTTAATTCTAGCAGCTTTTCCTGATAAGTTTCTCAAGTAGTATAATTTAGATCTTCTTACTTTACCAATTCTCTTAACTTCGATTTTTTCTACTAATGGAGAATTTAAAGGAATGATTCTTTCTACACCGATTCCTTGCGATACTTTTCTAACTGTGAAGTTTTTAGCAACGCTTCCACCAGAAACTCTAATAACTACACCTTCAAAAATCTGTATTCTTTCTTTGTTTCCTTCTTTTACTTTGTAGTGAACAGCAACTGTATCCCCTGCTTTAAATTGAGGTACGTCAGCTTTCAAGTAATTTTTTTCTACTAATTCGATTAATTTCTCTTTCAAGAAATTCACTCCCTTCTTTCTAAGACATTCTTTTTATCTATACCAATTTCACCAATTTAAGAACTTTTTTTGTTATTAAATCTTTCATAAAACTGGTAGCAACAATAAAAGCGGAATATCCATTTATTCAATAACTTATTAAGTTTACCATATTTTGAATCAATTTTTCAATACAATTACGAAAATTTTTTTCACTTTTTTTAAAAATTTTTTTTAAATTACTTCAACTTTTTCAGCCCACTCAGCTTCCTTAAATCCAACCAGTACAAAATCCTTTCCCACAAAAAGCGGTCTTTTCAACACCATCCCATTGCTTGCAAGCAGCTCAAACTGTTCATCTTCCGACATCTCTGCCAATTTTTCCTTTAAATTCATTTGTTTATAAACATTCCCGCTCGTATTAAAAAACTTTTTTAAAGGCAATCCACTTTTTTCATAGTATTTTTTTATTTCCTCCTTCGATGGAGTTTCCTCTACAATATGCTTATACTCATACTCAATCCCATTTTCCTCCAGCCATTTTACAGCCTTTTTACAAGTTGTGCATCTTGGGTAGCAATATACTTTATTCATGTTTTTATTTCCTTTCATAATTTTTTTATTATTTTTTTGATTTATTTATATGCAATTCTTCAATTCATTATCTAGAATATAAATCATCCGTTTCCTTTTCTCAAATCAATCTTTTATTTCTTCTTCCACAACAATCCTGCTGAAAAAAATATATGACTCACTATAATAAATATATATCTTTCCTTTTTCAGTTGGAGCAAAAAAATGTACTATTACTATCAGCAAAAAACATACTTTATAACAAAAATATGCAAATATCATTATCATCACAACTATATTAATTTTAGGATATTTAAGTATTCTTTTGTAGCAAAAAAATCCCAAATAAAATATTAACATTAAAGCCAAAATTAACATTAATGCAAAAAAACAATATATCCAGATGGATGTATTACTATTGCAAAAAAATCAATGCAATTCTTGTTAGCATTAGAGGATTTAAAAAAACTCTTGAATTAATACATATCCTAATATTAGAATAATAGCAACTAATCCTTTCAATAAAAAAACTCAATATTCCATTTCTCATTTTAATTTTACTCCTCAAACTTCCTACAGTTCAGAGTTACTTTTATAGTACAAAGTCTAATTTATATTTCCTAATAATTATAACTCAATTAACAACTTCTTTAATTCATTCATTTTATCCCTCAACTTAATAGCTTCCTCAAAAATTAAGCTCCTCAGCCAATTTTTTTAATTTGCTTATCGAGTTTCTTAATTTCCTTTTTCCACGTCTTTTTTTCACTCTTATACTGTTTAATTGCTTTATTTGCTTCATTTTCTTTTTCAATTTCATAATCTACGATTGACTCTGCAATTTCTCTTACGATTGATTTTGGATTAATATTGTTTTCTAGATTGTATTTTTCCTGAACTTCACGACGTCTGTTTACTTCATCAATAGCTTCTTTCATAGAGCCTGTCATTCTGTCTGCATACAAAATAACGTGCCCTTCTACATTTCTTGCAGCACGTCCCATTGTCTGAATCAGCGATCTTCTGGAACGTAAATATCCTTCCTTGTCTGCTTCCAAAATTGCCACTAATGAAACTTCTGGAATATCCAGCCCTTCCCGCAGCAAATTTATTCCAACCAGAACATCAAATTCACCTTTTCTCAAGCCTCTTATTATCTCTGTTCTTTCTAGCGTATCAATGTCAGAATGCATATATTTTACTTTTATTCCATATTCCAAATAGTAATCTGTCAGTTCTTCTGCCATTTTTTTTGTCAAGGTTGTAACTAAAATCCGTTCTTTTCTTGCTGTTCTTGTTTTTATTTCATCCATCAAGTCATCAATCTGATTTTTTGTTTCACGAATGTCGATGCTTGGCTCTACAATTCCTGTTGGACGGACAAGCTGCTCTACAATTTCTCCATTTGAATGTTCCAGCTCGTAATCACTTGGAGTGGCTGAAATATACACAACTTGCGGGATTTTTCCAAAAAATTCCTCAAATTTTAGCGGACGGTTATCATAAGCGCTTGGCAATCTAAAGCCATTGTCAATTAATGATTTTTTTCTCGCTCTATCTCCCTTATACATCCCATTAATTTGTGGAACTGAAATATGCGACTCATCCAAAAATACGACTAAATCTTCTGGAAAATAGTCAATTAACGTGTCAGGCGCTTCTCCTTCACTCTTTTCCAGTCAAATACCTAGAATAGTTTTCCACTCCTTTACAATACCCGATTTCCTCAATCATTTCCAAATCATACTTTGTTCTTTGCTCAATTCTTTGTGCTTCCAGCAGTTTTCCTTCTTTTTTAAAAAAATGCACTCTTTCTTCCATTTCTTTTTTTATTGATTCAATCATTTTTTTCGTATCTTCAGTAGTTAAATAGTGCGTTGCAGGCATTATTGTAATTCTTTTTATATTTCTAATTTTCTGCCCAGTAAGCGTATTAATTTCCGAAATGCTTTCCAAATCATCTCCAAAAAATTCAAAACGATATCCTGTATCCTGGTAAGATGGATGTAAATCAAGAATATCTCCTTTCACACGGAATTTCCCACGCTCAAAGGCAATATCATTTCTCTCATACCTAAGTGAAATCAGCCTTTTTATAAGCTCATTTCTCTCAAATCCAGTTTCCACATCAATCGGAATTGCTCTCTCTTTATAAGCCTCTGGTGATCCCAATCCATAAATTGCCGAAACTGAAGCCACAATAATGACATCTCTTCTATTCAAAAGCGCCGCTGTTGCCGCATGCCGCAATTTATCAATCTCATCATTAATTGAAGAATCCTTTTCAATATACGTATCAGTTTGCATAATATACGCTTCAGGCTGGTAATAATCATAGTAAGATACAAAATATTCAACAGCATTTTTCAGGAAAAAAACTGCTTGTATTCATTATAAAGCTGTGCTGCAAGCGTTTTTATTCAGTGCCATTATCAACGCTGGACGATTTATCTTTTTCAATAACATTCGCAACTGTAAATGTCTTTCCTGATCCCGTAACTCCCAAGCAGAATCTGATCCGTAATACCATCTTCCAAGTTTTCCACGATTTTTTTTGGATAGCCTGAGGCTGATCTCCAGTTGGCTGAAATTTTGAATGTATTTTTAAAAATCCATCTCTATTTTTTTCCTCCTTTCAATATAAACTTTATTTGTTACTTATAAAATTTACTATTTCTGTATATATTTTATCTGCTAATTTATTATAATAAAATTTACTATTCCTCGTTCTCTTTCTCTCTCTCGTTAGCATTTCTTCTGATTCTAATTTTTCTATCATTAACGGTATATTTTTTTGCTAATTTTTTTATTCTTATGTTTATAATTTTTTTGTATAAGTTTTTTTATATTTTTTTTCATAAACAGGGATTCTATACTTTTCAAAAAAACAAAAACTTTTTTTATTTTATTAAAATTTATAATTTCATTCAGTCCTTCATCTGCTGATAAAAATTACAGGAAGTTGTATTTTTCCCATTTTTTTATGTTCTTTAATATTAATTTCTTGTAGTATTCTTAAATGAGACAAATCCCACACCATTCCCTTTAATATAACCTTTTAATTTTTTTCAATTTCTATTTTTTTCTTTAGTATTTCTTAAATTTTTTTGTTTATCTTTCCAAAAAAATTTTTTGATTTTCTGCATCTAACAAATAAGTTATACATAGTAAAGTTTCATTTTCCATATAATAATATAATTCATTATTTATAAAATTAATTAATTCTTCTATTCTTTTTATTAATATTAGGTATTGTTATTTTTTTATATAAAATGATTTTTAAAATTAAACAATATATTAACAAATTTCTATCTACATATTGATTTTTTTAATTTCTCTTATATGACTTATTCTATTCTTAATATTTTTTTTACTCTTTGTTTTCGTTTTTATTATATATATTATTCTATTTTTTTAATATTGTTTACTACCTGTTTTTAGTGTTATGTCCTTCAATTTTTATAACCAAAATTAATAAGATATTCTACTGAATTTACGCTATCTAAAATTATTTCTTCATCTATTTCTTTATCTCTCATTATACTTTCTATGATGTATAAATTACAAGAACCTAATAAAAAAATTTTTCACGTTTTTTTGTCTAAATCTTCTATTATTCTAACTATATCCAATTTTTAATTTTTTTCATCTTCCTTTGTTAATTGATTTTTATAAAATCTATCTAAATAACTGACTATATTAGTATCCATTTCAACAACATAATCTATATCTCGTAATTTATTAAAAAAATTTTTCTTTTTTTCATAATCAGCTAATTTACTAACTATTATCTTTCCTTGATTATTTGGCAACTTAAAAAAATTTTTGGAATCTTCTATCTGATTATCTTCAAAAGAAATAATCTCTAAATCTTTCATTATTAACTGCAAATCTTTCTCTAAACCTTCTAATTCAAATGGAATAAATCCATTATTTATATCTTTTTTTAAATTTTTTTAAATTTTTAATTCAGGATTTAACGAATCCAATACTTGTGAAATCAAAATTCTAAATAAATATTCTTCTTTTTTTCCATTATTTCCCATACCCCATTTCATCAAGAAATTTCTTATTTTTTTCTCCACTTCTTCTTAACTTTTACCCATAATTTTCAAATTAACTTTCAAATCAATCAGATGCTCAATTTCCCGTCTAGCCTCTATCCCAATTTTTCTTCAGCATAGCCCCATCTTTTCCAATAATAATTCCTTTCTGGCTATCTCTTTCAACATAAATATTAATATCATATTTTCTAATTGTCGGCTTCGTTTCCACATTAATAATTTCCACAGCTACACTATGCGGAATTTCATCTTTTCGTATGATGTAAAGATTTTTTTCTCTAACTGTTTCCACAACAATCTTTATTTACTGGTAAATCTGTGTAATAATCCTCTGGATAAAACCATACATCATTTGATAAATATTTCTTGGCAACTTCAAATATTTTATGAATCCCAATCGCATATTCCGCCGTAAGAGTTATTATTTCATCAAACTCTCCCAATTTTTCACGAATTTCCTTTTTTTCTTCTCCTCAATTTCCTCATCCGACATTTTATCAATTTTATTAATAACAAGAACAATCGGTGTTTTTCACACTTCTCACATTTTCATTGACAAAAAAATATCCCCAGTCGATATTTCCTGTGTTCCATCCAGCATAAACATTATTAAATCCACATTTTCAAGCGCTTCCAATGCCACATTAGTCATATGTTCTCCAAGCAAATGCTTAGGGTTTATGAATCCTGGCGTATCTACAAATATAAACTGATCTTGTCCAATATTCACAATTCCCCTTTATCTGATCCCGAGTCGTCCCAGCCTTATCCGAAACAATCGCAACCTTTTTCCTTCACAAGCTTATTCATAAGCGTAGACTTCTAACATTCGGACGTCCCAACAATTGTTATAAATCCTGATTTCATTCCTTCTCCAATTCTATTTTAATTAAGATAATAATTTTGTTTAAAAAAATCTCAATTCTTAAATATTTAAATTAATCATTTTTCATACTATTTTAACTAATATTTTTTTATTAGCATAACTATTTATAATTAAACCAAGAATGTCTTGATTTTTTTGGAAATAAAAATCGACTGTTTTGAGCGAAGTTTTTACGTAGCGAGTTTCGATTTTGTTTTCAAAAAAATGCTTAGACAAGCAGGGGATTACAAAGGGGATGGCGATTGTTCCCCTTTGCTCTAAAAACAAAGAAAAAAACATAAAAGTTATCAAAAAAATATTTGTTAGCCAAAAAAATTAAAAATTCAAATGAATATTATCCAGTTAAATATTTAAGGAAAAAAACTTATAAAATAAGTTATCAAAAAAATCTATTTTTTTATATTTTTTTCACAAATTCCGATTTTAGTTTCATTGCACCAAAACCATCTATTTTACAGTCAATATTATGAATCCCATCATCAATTAATCTGATATTTTTTTAACTTTTGTCCCTCTCTTTAAATCTGATGAAGCACCTTTTACTTTTTAAATCCTTTTATAATCGTAACATTATCTCCATTTTGCAAGATATTTCCGTTTGCATCTTTTTACTACAGCTTCATCACTGCTTTCTTCTTCAGTTTCTGCCCATTCGTAAAAACATTCTGGGCAAACTAGCATATTTCCATCCTCATAAACGTATTCTGATCCACATTTTGGACATTTTGGTAAACTCATATTTTATCATCCTTTCAAATTTTTCATAGTTATTTATTATTATATCACGAAATGAAGAGTTAGAAAACATATTTATTATTTTTTTATTTTCAACTTATAATCTTTATCTTAATTTTTCATTTATATTAATTTTTTTCAGTAAATAAAGGCATTATAAAAAGCGTTATGAAAAAAATAATACTCCATAATACAAAAACCGTCCACAAAGGAGCTTTTTCCGTTAATATTAATCTGTAAAAGCGGTATTTTGCTTCCAGCATAAATAAATCCTTCAAATGCTTTAAAAAAATAATTTCTGTTACAAAAAAACAACTATGCCATTAAATAATGATAATTTAAAAAAATATTTAAAAAGGACAGCAAAAAAAATAGGCACTGGATAACAACTGTTCCAATTGGGAATTCCTACAATGTTCAGTAAAAAAATGAGAATAACGGTAATTTTTTTCAAAATAATATAAAAAAATAGCGGAATACTTGTGATTTGGATTGTCAGGCTTAAAAATATCAAATCGACAGTATTTCTTAAAAACTTCATTTTTTTATTTTATCTAAAACTTTTTCCTGATAAAATTTCTTAAATTCAGGATTTACAAAGATTATTGCTACAACTGCGGCATAGGAAAGCTGCATTGAAATATCAAAAAAAGTGAATAGGGATTTAACACAATTATGACAATAAACGACACTAGCAGAGATTTTTTTACTTTCCTCCTGCTCAAAAAAAGGATTCTTGCTAAAATCATCATCGCTCCCATAATATAGGCACGTAAAAATCCTAGTGAAAAATCCAATTAATGCACAATAAAAAAAGTAAGTGCCACAAGTGCCATTAAATACTTAAACCTGTATCCTAACGACAACCCATCCAGAATTTTTTTACAATTCCAATTACAACAAGACTTATATGAGTTCCAGAAATTACAATTAAATGAGCCAGCCCTGTGTATTTAAACTTATCTTTCATATCTTTAGAAACTTCTGCTTTTTCCCCTAAAACTGCAGCACGTGAAAAAGCATACAAATTTTCATCAGTTATAAACAATTCATCAAAAATATTCAAGATATATTTCCGAACTCCATTCAGCCGTGATTCTTTATATCCCAAAATTTTCCCATCAATTTTAACATTTCCATTTTTACTTATAACCTTCCTAATCTTGTACCGCATAAGATAAAATCCATATTCCAGGCCCTTTTTATTCTCAATGCTCGCCTGATTTTTCAAATATTTATTATTAACTTTTAGAACACTCCCACGATTCCCATCAATTTTAACATAAAGCACCTTTTCCCCAGCAAGCTCTCCTTTAAAAAGTAACAAAAATTTAGATAAAATAAAAACAAAACAATACCTGCCAAAAATCAACATCCCAAATTGCCAAAGCTCTTTTTACTTCTTCAATTCCAATTTCCATACAAAAAACTTTTTTTAAATTTTTGCCCTCTTCGCAAAAGTTCAGATTTTATATATTTTTTTCCTCGCCGTTTTTTTCCCGCTGCTTCTTCATTTCTAAAAATATATTTATCAAATTCACTATTTTCAAATTTATTTGAATGTTCATTATTTTTTTCTATTTTCTTTATTTTTTTACTTTCCTTATTTTTTTAAATTTTTCATTGACTTTTTTTATTTCTATTAATCTTTATATTTTTCAACATCCCTAAAATTTTCATTTTCTTTTGAATCTTCATTTTTTTATTTGATTTTTTTCACTATTCTACGAAAACTTACATTTTTAAAAATTTCTTTTTTTATTACTTTCCTCTACTATTCCATTATCCCAAATATTTCCCCATTTTTTTCATCTTAAATTTCCTCCTCCCACAAATTAGCCTTTTAAATAGTCATCCGAAAGATTAATCGGCTTTTTTTAGCCCGATAAATACTTATAATCGGATATTTTGCCGCATTTATTGTATTTGTGGAAATTCTATAATAAATCTTTTTCCCCTTTTTTTATCCAGCAAATAAACAGAAAATCCCTTTCAAAATTTCCCTCATTTGTAGTTCTTCTCCTAAAAATCAGCATTTTTTTATTGGAATTATTTGTCATATAAGATAAGTTTTTTTGGAAATCTCCATTTTATCAACAATATCCTTTTTGCCCATTTTTTTCATCTAAAAAAATATGCCATCTTTTTCAGATATCTTAAAATCCAGCACATATTCCTTCCTATTGTGTTGTGCATACTGCTGAATTTTCCTAATAAACTGGCTAATATTCCTCTTCTGAATTGAAAACTCCTGATTTTTGCCTCTGCTTCTGCAAATTCACAGAAATAACCATAAACAAAATCGCCATAATCGAAATGTACAGCAAAAAACCTCAATAAGCGTAAACCCATTGCTATCCCCTTTTTATTTCTCATTTTTCTTCCCCCTAAATTGATTAACCTATTTTTTTTAATTATATTATACAATATTTTTCTAAAAAAATCAAATTATTTTTTTAAAAATTTTATTAATTTAATATATAATTAAAAAAATTTTGAAATCAAAAAAATAATCTAAAACTTAACTTAAAAACTTTATAGAAATTTTTGAAAAAAATATGCTATAATTTTACAGAAAACTTATTTTTAAAATTGAACTTAAACTGCATTTATACTATTTCTTGTTAAAAATAGTTTTTTTGATTGGAATTTAGATTAAATAATAAAATTGTTTAATATTAAAAATTTTTGAAAAAAATTTGTTAAAAATAAAAAAATATTTTATAAAGAAAAGGGAATGATCAATATGACAAAAAAATTTAACTACAAACCATTAATTGAATATACAAATTATGAAGGGAAAAAAATATGTAAAAACCTGAAAAAAAGCTGGAGATTTAAAGGAAGATATGGAGCTTTTTAGAAAAAAATGGACAAAATGCTAGAAAAGTTTTTTTACGGAAATTGCAAAGGCTTTGGAAGAAAAAGACAGATGGATTTCATTTGCAGAAAGTTAGTAGCTGGATGAATCAGGCTCAGATTGCAAGACCTTATCTTTGGGTGTTTTTGCGACAAGATGGGGATAGTGATACTGAATCAGGGATTGCTTTGAGAGTTTTTTTAAAAAAATGAGAAGACTAAGAAAAATTGGGATTTCGCTTGAAGTGAGTTTTGTTGAGAAAAAAATTGGGGAAAAATACGCTTGAGAAATCAGAATAAAGTTTTTGGAAGTGCCGATTAATGAACCGCTTTATTATTTTTGTGCAATTTGCGAAAAAAAGTAAGGAAAACTGTGCTTTTAGATAGATTTGAAGGAAATGAAAAGTAATAGAGAAAGATTTCTTAAAAGAGTTTGGAAAAATGAGGGAAATTAGGAAAGTTTTGGTTAAGTTTGATGTGGAAGAAATTGAGAGATTTGAGAGTTTGGATGAGACTTTGTTGAGGAATTTTTGAAGGGATTTGAATTGTTAATACCGTTTTATTTGAAAAACAAAGGAGATTTAGGAAGAAAAATGATTTCGGATTTTGATAAAATGTATAATTGGATATTGGAATTTACTAATTTTCTTTCATATGAAGTTCGTCCGTTAGAAAAAAATATGACAGATTTTTTTAAAAAAATTTTTCACCTTAATTTCAATGCAAATGAAAAAAAGAATGATTATTAAATTTATGAATGAAGATGGAATATTTAATCACACTTATAATTTAACGGATTTTTGAAAAGAAACTATTAAAGTATAACTTAAATAATCTGAGTGAAATAGAAAAACATGTCAAATTATTTACCTGATGAAGTCTAAGGATTTAATTGAAATTTCTGAAAAAAATTAAAAAGTAAAAAGGAAGAAGATAATGAAAAAAAGGGTATGAAAAAAATTTATTGAAAAATTTTTTTGGATATTAAAATTTTTTTAAAGCTGTTTGGAAAAAAATATAACTTTGTATTCTAAAAAAAGATGTGGAAAAATTCAAATATATTAAAGAGAATAATCAAATTAATGACATACAGGTTAAAAAAATGAATTTAATGTAATTAATAATTTGATGTATATTTTTTTGATATGAAATTTTCAAAAGATAATATTGCATTGAAATTGTATGGTTGCTTATATGTTGGTGCATTGATCTTTGGTTGTATTTTTATATTTATTTTTTTAATGAAATTATGATTATGTGGATACTTTTTTTATATTTTTTTCATAATATCAGAATATATAAATGTGTTGCTAAAAGAAAAAAATTTTTGAATGGAATAAGAATAATGAATCGAGTTTTTTTTATGTTTTTTTCTAATTATAGTAATATATATTTATACTATGTCTTTTAGATTTGAACTTGTATACCAGTATATGATTTTAAATTTAATGATATTTTTTTAAAAACAATAGCAATTTCGTGTTTGAGATATAAACGATTGAAAAAAATTTTTTTCAAAGAAAGTTTTAGATGTGTTTATTTAAAAAAAGTAAGGAGTGATGATTTTTGAATTTTGATGAAGCGTTTAAAAATACTGGAAATAGAACCGACAGATGATAAGAAGAAAAATAAAAAAATTGCATATTCTAAAAATGTTAAAAAAATATCATCCTGAGGATTTTCCTGAGATGTTTATGAAAAATTAATGAAGCGTATAGGGTTGCTTTGGAGTTTGAAAAAAATTTGATTTTAATGAAATTAATTTTTAATAAAGGGAATTTTAGAAATAAAAAAATTTTTTTTGAAATTGAACAAAAGTTGGAAAAAAAGATGGATATGAGGAAG